>Ga0208979_100035_pt1:0-207500 | contig 290541 bp, 274 predicted proteins | sample HotLakConsUCCSLE_FD_184738 | JGI IMG/M metagenome (GOLD analysis project Ga0208979, IMG submission 184738) | Hypersaline microbial mat communities from Hot Lake, Washington, USA - Hot Lake Consortium UCC-SLE (SPAdes) | ecosystem: Environmental > Aquatic > Non-marine Saline and Alkaline... | reverse complement strand
AACGTCCGTCGTCAAAAGGGAAACAACCCAGACCGCCAGCTAAGGTCCCCAAATCATTGCTAAGTGGAAAACGATGTGGGAAGGCCCAGACAGCCAGGAGGTTGGCTTAGAAGCAGCCACCCTTTAAAGAAAGCGTAATAGCTCACTGGTCGAGTCGGCCTGCGCGGAAGATTTAACGGGGCTAAGCAATGTACCGAAGCTGCGGATGCAGATTTATCTGCATGGTAGAGGAGCGTTCCGTAAGCCTGCGAAGGTGAACCGAGAGGTTTGCTGGAGGTATCGGAAGTGCGAATGCTGACATGAGTAACGATAATGCGGGTGAAAAACCCGCACGCCGAAAGCCCAAGGTTTCCTCGCGCAACGTTAATCGGCGCAGGGTGAGTCGGCCCCTAAGGCGAGGCCGAAAGGCGTAGTCGATGGGAAGCAGGTTAATATTCCTGCACCAGGTGTTACTGCGATGGAGAGACGGAGAAGGCTACGTACGCCGGGCGATGGTTGTCCCGGTCCAAGCATGTAGGAGGAACCCTTAGGCAAATCCGGGGGTTCACTACTCTGAGGTGTGATGGGGAGCGCCCATGCGGCGCGAAGGTATCGATGCCAGGCTTCCAGGAAAATCTTCTAAGCTTCAGGTAACAACTGACCGTACCGTAAACCGACACAGGTAGGCAGGGTGAGAATCCCAAGGCGCTTGAGAGAACTCGGGTGAAGGAACTAGGCAAAATGGTACCGTAACTTCGGGAGAAGGTACGCCCTTGGTGGTGATGAGACTTGCTCTCTAAGCTGCTGGGGGCCTCAGAAACTAGGTAGCTGCGACTGTTTATTAAAAACACAGCACTCTGCAAACACGTAAGTGGACGTATAGGGTGTGACGCCTGCCCGGTGCCGGAAGGTTAAGTGATGGGGTTAGCTTCGGCGAAGCTCTTGATCGAAGCCCCGGTAAACGGCGGCCGTAACTATAACGGTCCTAAGGTAGCGAAATTCCTTGTCGGGTAAGTTCCGACCTGCACGAATGGCGTAACGATGGCTACACTGTCTCCACCCGAGACTCAGTGAAATTGAAATTGCGGTGAAGATGCCGTATACCCGCGGCAAGACGGAAAGACCCCGTGAACCTTTACTATAGCTTCACATTGAACTTCGGTTACTCCTGTGTAGGATAGGTGGGAGGCTTTGAAGCGTGGACGCCAGTCTGCGTGGAGCCAACCTTGAAATACCACCCTGGTGTAACTGGAGTTCTAACTCAGGACCGTTATCCGGTCCGAGGACAATGTGTGGTGGGTAGTTTGACTGGGGCGGTCTCCTCCCAAAGAGTAACGGAGGAGCACGAAGGTACCCTCAGCACGGTCGGACATCGTGCGCTGAGTGCAAAGGCACAAGGGTGCTTGACTGCGAGATCGACGGATCGAGCAGGTGCGAAAGCAGGTCTTAGTGATCCGGTGGTTCTGTATGGAAGGGCCATCGCTCAACGGATAAAAGGTACTCCGGGGATAACAGGCTGATACCGCCCAAGAGTTCATATCGACGGCGGTGTTTGGCACCTCGATGTCGGCTCATCACATCCTGGGGCTGTAGCCGGTCCCAAGGGTATGGCTGTTCGCCATTTAAAGTGGTACGCGAGCTGGGTTTAGAACGTCGTGAGACAGTTCGGTCCCTATCTGCCGTGGGCGTTTGAGACTTGAGGGAATCTGCTCCTAGTACGAGAGGACCGGAGTGGACGATCCGCTGGTGTTCCGGTTGTATCGCCAGATGCATTGCCGGGTAGCTATGATCGGAAGGGATAACCGCTGAAAGCATCTAAGCGGGAAGCCCCTCCCAAGATGAGGTCTCACTGGACCCTTGAGGTCCCTGTAGGGCCCTGGAAGACCACCAGGTTGATAGGCTGGGTGTGGACGTACAGCAATGTATGAAGCTAACCAGTACTAATTGCCCGTGAGGCTTGGTCATATAACACTAAAGCCAATTGAATGAATGCATGACAAGACACTAATCTTCATTGGCACGACTAAAAAGACGCTCTTGAACAGAATTCTGAGCCCGGCAGTATCCGGGCACGATTAGCTTTGCCTGGTGGCAATAGCGGCGTGGAACCACCCGACCCCATCTCGAACTCGGAAGTGAAACGCGCCAGCGCCGATGGTAGTGTGGCATTAGCCATGCGAGAGTAGGTCACTGCCAGGCATTTACACCTGAAACCCCGGAGTTCTTTTGAGCTCCGGGGTTTCTTTTTATCTGGGTGCTGGCCTCAGCGACCTGGCAGATGACCTACGCTCACGCGTGGCCGCCCTCTGCGGCAAGGCTTCTTGCGCCTGCGGCGCAAACCGCCATACCGCGCCGGGCTACGCTGCCAGGCATTTTAGATGTAACCCCGGTACTCTTCGAGTGCCGAGGTTTCTTGTATATGCGTTTGAGAAAGTAGGTCGGGGTGACATCCCCGACGGTCCATGTTTCGGTGCCACCGGCTGTCGGGTTTTCGACGACGGATGGTGGGGCATTCTGATGGGTCTCAAAAACCGAATGGTTGGTGCCAACCGATCGTCAGGGCTTCCCAATACACCACGATGCGGGTTTCACCCGTCGCGGCGGGTGACGCCTTCCAGGGGTTCATTGGAGCCGTGTTTGCCGTCGTGGTATACATCCATATCCAGCAGGCCTTCCGACTTGGCGACCACGGTCGTGACCATTGCATCACCGGTCACATTGACCGCCGTTCGGGTCATGTCCAGCACGCGATCGACCCCAAGGATCAGGGCAATGCCTTCCGCCGGCAATCCGACCGATGCGAGCACACCGGCCAGCAGGATCAGCCCGACACCGGGTACGCCGGCAGCACCGATCGAGGCCATGATGACCATCAGGACAATCATCAGGTACTGACCCAGACTCAGATCGACGCCGAAGTACTGGGCGATAAAGCCGGCCGCAATGCCCTGCATGATTGCGGTGCCGTCCATATTGATCGTGGCGCCCAGCGGTACGCTAAAGGAGGCAACCTTGTTATCGGCACCAAGCCGTTGCTCGACCGTGCGCAGCGTGACCGGGATGGTCGCCCCGCTGGAAGCGGTTGAAAAGGCAAAGGCGAGGACCGCACGCATCTTGGAGAAGAAAATCAACGGACTCAGGCCCGTCAGCACCTTCAACATTATCGAATACGTTACAGCCGCGTGAAAAACCAGCATGAACAACACAAGGAGTACATACTTCATCAACCCTTCGAATGTGGTCCATCCGGTGGTTGCACCCAGGCTGGCGATCAGGGCAAAGACGCCATAGGGAGCCATCAGCATCACGAAACCAACCAGGCGCATCACAACCACATTGAAATCGGAGAAGAACTGGCCAATCCGCTCGCCGGGTTTGCCGGCCAACGCAATCGATAGTCCTATCAGAATGGCGAAAACGATGATCGGAAGCATGTCGCCTTCCGCCATCGCCTGAACAGGATTACGCGGCACCATATCGACCAGAACATCAGTAAAAGAGGGCTGTACCGCAATTTCCCGTTCTTCGGCGGGTGCCGGATTAGCCCCAACCCCGGGTTTGACGATGACTGCCGCAATCAGGGCCAGGGTGATCGCGATACCAGTGGTCAGCATGTAGAGTCCGACTGCTTTGCCGCCGACCCGGCCCAGAGATTTGGGATCGCTTAATGAACTGACACCGGTAATCAGGGAAACGAAAACCAGCGGAACCACAAGCATGCTCAGGAAGCGAACGAAGATTTCCCCAACGACCCCGAACAATCCCTCGATCACAAAGACTCTGACCCACTCATGATCGGCGATCGTCAGGTTCAGCAACACGCCGAATGCAAGGCCGAGCCCGAGCCCGAGAAGGATACGATTCGAGAGCTTCTGGTGGTCGAAGGACTGATCAGACATGATGAACATTCTCTTGAGTGATAACCCGGAGAGGGTAGCGCACAGCGAGTCCGGGGTCTACTGGGCCTGAATACCAGGCAGCCATTGAAGGGACAAAGCTGTTCAGAACCGGCTGCGACCCTTACAATTGACGGTTTGGCCCCGATCTTTCAGATATGAGCAATTCCGACACTGCAGCGGCACCCGCCCACTTCATCCGCACCCGAATCCGCAAGGAACTCGAAGCGGGACAATATGAGCGTGTCATTACCCGGTTTCCGCCTGAGCCAAACGGGTTCCTGCATCTGGGTCATGCCAAATCGATCGTCCTGAACTTTGCGATGGCGGCGGAGTTCGGCGGCTATACCAATTTGCGCTTCGACGATACCAACCCGGCTCGCGAGGAGCAGCGCTTCATCGATGCGATCAAGGCCGATGTCAGCTGGCTGGGCTTCGAATGGGAAAACGAGTGTCATGCCTCTGACTACTTCGAGACGCTGTATGACTACGCGCTGCACCTGATCGACAACGGTCTGGCCTATATCGACGGCCAGGACGCTGATGCCATCCGCGAGCAGCGCGGGACGTTGACAGAACCTGGCATCAACAGCCCCGACCGGGATAGACCCGCTGCCGAGAACCGTGACCTGTTCGAGCGAATGCGTGCCGGAGAATTCGAGGACGGAAAATATGTATTGCGCGCCCGGATCGATATGGCCGCCCCGAATATCAACCTCAGGGATCCGGTGATCTACCGGATCCGCCACCAGTCCCATCCCAGAACCGGCGATACCTGGTGTATCTACCCCAGCTACGATTTTGCCCACGGCCAGAGCGACGCCATCGAGCACATCACTCACTCACTCTGTACGCTGGAGTTCGAGGATCATCGACCCCTGTATGACTGGCTGATCGAGCACCTGCCCGTCCCGTCGCGACCCCAACAGATCGAATTTTCACGACTCAATCTCGATTTCACTGTACTGTCAAAGCGTCGCCTGACACGCCTTGTCGACGAAGGTCACGTTCATGGCTGGGACGATCCTCGCCTGCCGACCATTGCCGGTATCCGCCGCCGCGGATTCACACCGGAATCCATTCGCAGCTTCTGCTCGGAAATCGGGGTGACCAAATCTGAGAGCGTTATCCCCTTTGGCGTTCTGGAGCGTAATCTCCGCGATGATCTGAATGTTCGGGCGCCCCGCCGCATGGCGGTGCTCAACCCGCTAAAACTGGTCCTGACCAATTTCCCGGAAGGCGAGACCGAATGGTTTGAAGCCGCCAATCATCCCCAGGACCCGGAGATGGGCATTCGCCAGGTACCGATGTCACGCGAACTCTACATCGAGCAGGATGATTTCATGGAGGATGCGCCGAAGAAGTTCTTCCGCTTGAAGCCGGGTGGTGAGGTTCGTTTGCGAAACGCATTCATCATCCAGTGCGACGAAGTCATCAAGAATGAATCAGGCGAGGTCGTCGAGTTGCGCTGTCACTTCGATGAAGACTCGCGTTCCGGCCAGCCCGGCGCCGAACGCAAGGTCAAGGGCACCATTCACTGGGTTTCAGCCGCGCACGCAGTAGAGGCCGAAGTGCGGCTTTACGATCGACTATTCCAGGTGCCGCATCCGGGCGGGGACAAGGAAAAGGATTTCATTGAGCACATCAACCCGGAATCCCTGACCGTGCTTCCGGGCGCCCGCCTGGAGCAGGGGCTGGACCAGACGAGCGTGGGAGAATTTTTCCAGTTCGAGCGCCTGGGTTACTTCGTCCCGGACCCCGACAGCACGCCGGACAGACCGGTCTTCAACCGCGCCGTCACCTTGCGCGATAACTGGGCCAGGGTCGAGAAACAGTTCGGTTGAAAATCTGACCGAACCGGCCCGGAGGACTCAACAACCGGGCCGGCCAAGAAAGCTGGTCAGTGGCTCAATCAAGTTTGAAGTCGATAGTCTGGATGACGGTTTGTTCAACCGGCCGCCCGGCAACCAGTCGTGGCTCCCAGGTCCAGCGCTCGACCGTTTGAATGGCGGCATCATCGAAAACCCGCGGTGGACTGGATTCCAGTACCCGGGCTGAACGCACCAGACCGTTGGCGTCGACGACTACTGACAGGCGAACCCAGCCCTCGATGCCGGCCATGGCTTGTCGTCTTGGATAGGGCGGGGTAATGGTGTTTTTCGGACGGGCATCGGCATCGCGTCCACGGGGAACATTGGGGCCAGGAATACCGTACTTCACGCCCGATCGATCAGAGAGGTTGGTTGGCAACGGATCGAGAGTCACAGGCAGCTGTGGATTCTCAATTGGGGTGACCGCGATCGGATCAACGGGTGGTGGCGGATCGACCGGCTCCGGCAATTCCGGCGGTGGTTTTGGCGTCCGGCTCGGCCTCTCCGGAATCTCCACCGGCCCAAAATGAATGCTGACAACCTCTTCCATGATCGGCCGCTCGCCGGGTCCCTGATCAATCAGGCGATGCATCAGGTAGAAGGAGCTGAGGGTAATAAAAACAGCCAGACTGATGATGGTCAGATAGCGAAATCCGGTTTGCATGATGGCGTCTCCCGTCAATGACTTGGGGTGAGCTGACCCTGGAATCGCGCAGACCGCTCGCCAGGGCAGTCGTCTCCAGACTAGCCAGCCACGCTCACAATTGCAAGATGGCACGATTAACCGTTATTTAATCCTGACTGGGATATGGTTTGCGGACCATCCGCAGTCGGGGGGCGGTTTTTTCAATGACAACAGCCCATGCAGGGAAACAGACATGTTCAACAAGCGCGAACCCGGAAGTCCGGAAACTCTCGAAAACGACACCCCGACCCGCCGCAAGCCGGATCTTCCGCCCGCCTCCCCCGGCGGTCCCGCCGTTATCGGCGCATCCATTCAGGTTGATGGTGCGCTCAAGGGTGACGAGGATCTGCTGATTGAAGGCCGGGTCAAGGGCAACGTCGAACTGAAGAAAAACAGTGTGACCATTGGCCCGCGTGGCCAGGTCCAGGCCGATATCTATGCCCACACGATTTATGTCGAAGGAAACATGGAAGGCAACCTGGTTGCCGCCGAGCGAATCGTTGTGCGCAAGAGCGCGCAAATCAAGGGCACTATTACCGCCCCGCGCGTCAGCCTGGAAGACGGTGCCCGGTTCAATGGATCCATCGACATGGATCCGGAAACCGAAACGCTGAAGAAGGCCTTTGGCCAGCGAAGTGACAAGCCATCCAGCCCGCCGGTCAGCGTTGCCAGCAGCAATCGTCCCGACAAGCCGGCTGAATCGAACCAGAAGTCGGCCTGACCCAGGGGACTCAATCGCTTGGCCACCGCCACTGCCGAAATTGCGGCCACGGATCCGGGAACCTCGGTCCGTGTGCCGCTATTTGCCGAATGTCTCGCCAGACTGGATGAGTCCAGTCGTCAAGTCATTCTCGATCTGGGGCCGGCCCGATCGAATACCCTGGAAGCCGTGGACGGGTTGCGCTGCCGCCTCGATATTCTTGATCTGCCGGAGCTGTTTGACCAGCAACCGGACGAGCCCGCCACGGATGAAACCGGTCCGGACAGGCTGATCCATGCGATGTCCAAACGCCTGCCACCGCAGCTTGGTGAACAGGCTGACCTGGTGTTTTGCTGGACATTGCTCAACTATCTGGAACCCCGGCAGATCAGTGGATTGTTCGCCCTGCTTGACCGGCGTCTGGCCCCCCGGGTCAGAATCCATGCATTGATCGAATCCTCGGCGACCCGGATGCCGGCCGAACCGGCGGCAGTCGGCGCCCAGGGACGTGAGCAGATCCTGATCGAATCGAACGACGCTGCATCCCGGCCAGCCCCGCGCTACGCCTCCGGCCTTCTCGAAAAAAGCATGCCAGGCTTCAAGGCCGAGCGAACCATGCTGCTCGGCAACGGCATGCGCGAGTACCTTTTCTGCCGCAATTGACCGTATCCTGTTGTCTCTCTCCCAACAAGGAAAGCAACATCATGAGTCTGATCACGGAGTTCAAGGAATTTGCGGTCAAGGGAAACATGGTCGACATGGCGGTCGGCATCATCATCGGAACCGCATTCGGTAAAATCATTTCATCACTGGTCAACGATGTCGTCATGCCTCCGCTGGGGCTGCTGATCGGCGGCGTGGACTTCTCCGACCTGGCGGTGACGCTGAAAGCGGCCGAGGGCGAGACCGAGGCGGTATTGCTGCGTTACGGCATGTTCATCAATAATCTGCTCGACTTCCTGATCATCGCATTGGCGATTTTCATGGTAATCAAGGCGATCAACCGGATGAAGCGCAAGGAAGAGGCCAAGCCGGCCGAGCCGGCTACGGCCCCGAAAGAACAGATCTTGCTGGAAGAGATCCGCGATCTGTTGAAGAAACAATAAGCAAACGGCCCGCGAACTTTGCGGGCCGTCGTTGTTGGGGCTACGAGTTCGGGTTTCAGCCGTTATGGCGTCCCCGGTGGCGACGTGATGAGCGCTGGTCGCGCATCGCGTCGAGCTCGGCGAGCTGTTCTTCGGTCAGGATGGATTCCAGCTCCGCCCGAAACGCCTCACGCTGAATTCGGCCCTGGGCGCGCTGGTCCTGGACAAGCGTCTGGATCGCCTGGCGCTGATCGTCACTCACGTCCAGGCTGTCCAGTGCCGCCATGAAATACCCCATGGAATAACCCATGCGTCCGGCGCGCCGGCCATGCTGCCGCCGAGCTTCCATCAGCCCGGCAAATTCGGACCGTTGTGCTTCGGTCAGCACAGCATCGATTTCCTCATGCAGTGCCTGGCGTGCTGCCCGGGCCTGATCGCGCGCCTGCTCGCCCGGTCGGCCATTCTCGCCGCGCCGGTCGATTGACTGCATTTGCTCGCGGTGGGCCTCCATCAACAGGCCGATCGCGGTGGCTTGTTCGCTACTCAGCTCGAGTTGTTCGGTCAGCCAGTCCAGGCGCTGATGGTCATTTCCCCGGGCCTGCGCGGTAACGCTGATGGCCAGCATGCCGGCGCCGAGTGCGGTCAGAGCGACCAATGATGCTGCTTGTTGAAATGTCTTCATTTGAATTTCTCCTGTCAGTGAACCTGTAAACAATGGAGCCGTGGCTTCATGTTCGCCTTCGATCACATCATGCGCGCTTGTTCGGAGACGATGGGTGGCGGGCAGTGGCGATTTGTGACGAAGTGTGATCGGTCCCGACGGATCAGGGAGACGTGGAGGGAAGTGTTGCAGGAATCCGGATATGAACTTCAAGTCCGCCATCGATCCCGTTGCTCGCCACGATGGTGCCCTGGTGGCGTTCGATCGCGGCCTTGGCGATCGCCAGACCGATTCCGCCGCCGGTTCCAGACTCGCCCCGCTCCGGACTGAGGCGGACGAATGGATGAAAAATCGCCTCCAGGCAGGCTGACGGTACGCCCGGTCCCTGGTCGCGGATGCTCAGGTGGCAAGCATCATCAGCATCAGATTGCAGATTGATCGTGATCGTGCTGTTGTCCGGCGTATGCCGCAGCGCGTTGCGAACGACGTTTTCGATCGCTCGGCCCAGCAGTTCCGCGTCTCCACGCAGTGACAGGCTCAGCGGCGCATCGAGTTCGACCTGAACCTGGCGTGGCTGGGCCTCCAACCGTGCCGATTCGACGATCGCTTCCACCAGCTCGACCAGGTCCAGGTTCTCGCTTTCGATCGCCTGCCCATCGCGGATCCTGGTGAATCGGAGCATTTCGCCAATCAGTTCGTTGAGGCGCTCGAGGTCCTGTTCCATATGCTTCAGATAGCGCCGACGAATCGTCTCGTCGCCACTGTCTTCGACCAGAGCCAGCGCTACCTGCAGCCTTGACAAAGGTGATCGCAATTCGTGCGAAACATCGCGTAGAAGCTGGCGCTGGTTGTTGACCAGGTCCTCGATCCGCCCGGCCATGCGATTGAAATCGGTGGCCAGTTCGCCCAGCTCATCGCGCCGCCGGGCGGTCGACTCCGGTGCCCGTGCGCTCAGGTCACCGCGGCCCAGCGCCTGCCCGGTCAGCCGGAGTTGATCAATCGGTCGGGTCAGGGTCCGGCTCAGCCAGAAGCACACCAGGCCACTGAACAGACCGGCAACCAGCAGCAGTCGCGGGAGACCGGACGATCCCAGCACTCGCAGGACCAGCGGACGGGGTGGCGGCTCGACAATAACCAGGTAGCGTCCGTGACGAGCATGGTCCAGGGCGGTGGTAAACCGCCTGCCGGGCCCGTCTGCCGGCAACTCACGCTGTTCCTTCCATGCCTGAACAACCTCCCGAAGCGAGCGGGTAATGCGCTGCCCGTTGAGCTCATGGCCATCGTCATCCAGTACCAGTACATCGAAGCGACGTCGTTGGCCGGCCTGGCGACTGGCCCAGTCGGCCAGTGCACTCGGGCCCCCGGCATTGAGCGCCCGCAACGCGCGCAAGCGCAAACCGCTGGCCATGCGCTCGGCCCGCTGGCTGGTTTCGCTGTCGGTCTGGCGCGCCTGGTCGAGGCGGTGGTTGATCATCGCGATGCCGGCGATGGTCAGGATGATGACCAGCCAGAAAGACAGGAAGATTCGCCAGAACAAGCGCGGCATTACGATGATCCGATCAGCACGTAGCCGCGGCCGCGCACTGCCTGGATCCGCGGCTGGCCGTCCGGAAGGTCGCCCAGCTTGCCGCGCAGGCGGCTGACATGGGTATCGATGCTGCGATCAAACGGCAGCAATTCCCGGCCGAGCGCCTGGCGGCTGAGCGCATCGCGTGAAACGACTTCGCCCGGAGCAATCATCAGTTGTTCCAGCACCGCGAACTCGGCTCCGGTCAACGTAACCGGCCGCCCCTTGATGGTCACCCGGCGGGACGCATGTTCCAGGATCATGTCCTGGGTGGACAGCGAGTCGCTCTCGGCCGGGCCGGCGCGACGCAGGACCGCGCGCAGGCGAGCGGCAAGCTCACGGGGGTTGAAGGGCTTCGGCAAATAGTCATCGGCACCCAGTTCCAGACCGATGATCCGGTCGGTCTCCTCGCCGCGCGCGGTCAGCATGATGACCGGAACCGTCGATTTCCCGCGCAGGCCGCGCAACACATCAAAGCCGTTCATGCCGGGGAGCATGACATCGAGGACAATCGCGCCGGGTGGATCGGAAAGTGCACGCTCAAGCCCCTCGGAACCATCATGCACGAGATCGATCTGCCAACCTTCCCCGGTCAGGTACTCGGCCAGCATCCCGCCCAGTTCGCGATCATCGTCGATAATCAGGATTCGAGTGCTGGAACTCATGAACGCAAGCATACCCCGGCGTCTTCTGAGGCATCGTCAAGAAACGTGACGGCAGCATTCTCTCATTGGCACGATCACGCGCTTGGCCGCATAATGAAAGGCTACTCGATGCCTGAACCGCCCCGGAGACTGCCATGCTGATTCGTCTTACGACCCTGTTCCTGATGCTTGCGTTCTGTGTGCCCGGCCTGGCGCGCGCGCCGCTGGCCTACGACGACGTGTTCGATCTCGAAATCGCCAGCGATCCGCAGCCACGCGCCGATGGCGAGAAGATCGTGTTTGTCCGCACCTGGATGGATCGGGAGCAGGACCGGGCCCGCTCCGGCCTGTGGCTGGTCGACAGCGATGGCAGCAATCTGCAGCCGTTGACGCCGCGCAGCACCAGCGCCAGCTCGCCGCGCTGGTCGCCTGACAACCAACGCCTGGCATTCATTGCCGATGGCCAGATTCATATGCTCTGGATGGACAGCGGTCGCCAGGTGCAGGTCAGCACACTTGACCATTCGCCCTCATCCCTGAGCTGGTCCCCCGATGGAAGCTGGCTGGCCTTTGTCATGCACACACCGACCGAAGCGAGCAATCCGGTCAGCCTGCCTGGCAAGCCCAAGGGTGCCGAATGGGCACCGGAGGCGATCTATATCGATTCGCTGTTCTATCGGGCCGACGGAGCCGGGTACGTGACGCCAGGCTTCCGTCAGGTTTATATGATGCCTGCCGAAGGCGGGTCGCCCATTCGCCTGACCGAGGGCGATTTCGATCACGGTGCTATCAGTTGGCATCCCGACGGCTCGGCGTTGTACCTGACCGCCAACCGCAGCGGCAATGCCGAGCGCGAACCGCTCATGAGCGATATCTATCGCCTGGATATCGAATCTCGCGAGCTCGAGCGGATTACCCCCGAGTCCGGTCCCTACGCTCATCCGCTGGTTTCGCCCGACGGTCGCCAGCTGGCCTGGCTGGGCTTCGAAGACCGCAAGCTCTCATTCCAGGCCAGTCGTCTGCATGTCATGCCTCTGGACGGTGGCGATATTCGCATTCTGACCGACGATCTTGACCGGTCCATCGATGACTTCCAGTGGCAGTCCAACAGTCGTGATCTGATCATTCAGTACGATCATGAGGGTCGCAAGCTGCTGGCCCGCCAGAGCATGCGCGGCGGTCGCGAAGTGCTGACCGACCAGGTCGGAGGCACCGCCTACGGCCGGCCCTATTCCAGTGGCGGTTTCGGGATTTCCGGCTCCGGACTGATTGCGTTCACCCATGCTGCCGGCGACCGGCCGGCCGAGATTGCTGTGATCGAGCGTGGTCGGGTTCGCCAGATCACCGAAATCAACCGGGACTTCCTGGCCGACCATGATCTGGGCGAGGTCGAGGAGTTCTGGTACGAGTCGTCAGTTGATCAACGCCCCATCCAGGGCTGGATCATCTACCCGCCGGATTTCGATCCCGAGCAGCGCTATCCGCTGATCCTGGAAATTCATGGCGGACCGTTTGCCACCTACGGGCCGAGCTTTGCGATGGAACTGCAGTTGATGGCCGCACGCGGCAACGTCGTGCTGTATACCAACCCGCGCGGCAGCACCAGCTATGGCGAAGAGTTCGCCAACCTGATTCATCACAATTATCCCAGTGAGGATTTCGATGACCTGATGGACGGCGTGGATGTCGTCATCGAGCGCGGATTCATCAATGACAAGGCCCTGTATGTGACCGGCGGCAGCGGCGGCGGCGTGCTGACCGCCTGGATCGTCGGTCATACCGAGCGCTTTGCTGCCGCGGTGTCGGTCAAGCCGGTCATCAACTGGTTCAGTTTCGTGCTCAACGCCGATGCCTACAGTTTTTTCAGTCAGTACTGGTTTCCCGGCCTGCCGTGGGATATGCCGGAGCACTATCTGAAGTATTCGCCGATCAGCTACGTTGGCAACGTGACGACGCCAACCATGCTGATGACCGGCGAGGCCGATTACCGCACCCCGATCTCGGAAACCGAGCAGTACTACCAGGCGCTGCAATTGCGCGGTGTCGAAACGGCGATGGTGCGCGTGCCCGAAGCCTCGCATTCGATTTATCGCCGGCCGAGCAACCTGATGGCGAAAGTCGCTTACATCATGCACTGGTTCGAGAAGTTTCCACCAGCCGACGACGAGTGAGCCATTCGGCATGCTGAGCTATCGCCACGGCTTTCATGCCGGCAATCCGGCCGATGTTTTCAAGCACACGGTGCTGGTCGCGCTGGTTCGGGCGATGCAGGAAAAGCCGGCCGGTATCCATTTTTTCGATATCCATGCCGGTGCAGCCCGCTATGACCTGGCCTCGGAATGGGCACTGAAGACCCGGGAATTCGAGCCGGGAATTCAGCGTTTATGGCAGAGTGAGCCCGATGCCGGCCCACTGGCGGACTATCTTGAGCAGGTAAAGCGCCTCAACCCCGACGGAAAGCTGCGCTACTATCCGGGCTCGCCGCTGCTGCTGCGCCAGTTGCTCCGGCCAGCCGACCGTCTGACCCTGTGCGAACTGCATCCGGCTGAACAGGATATCTTGCGCGAACGATTTTCAAGGGATCGCCAGACCACGCTGATCTGCGGCGATGGCTACCAGGCACTGGCTACGATGGCCCCGCCGCAGACCGGTCGCGGACTGGTGTTGATCGACCCATCGTATGAGCAGAAAACCGAACTGGCGGACATGAGCCAGGCGCTGCTCAGCGCCCGCAAACGATTCGGCCACGGAGTTTTCGTGATCTGGTATCCACAGATTGACGGACGCGATATCGATCCGGACGAGGTTCGGGATGGCCTTGAACTGGACTCGGAGCAATGGCTGGATCTTCGAACCACGTTTCCGGATGAACAACGCCTGGGCCGGATGAGCGGCTGCGGCATGGCCATTATCAACTGCCCGTTTCGGGCCCGCCAGCGCCTGGCCGATCTGGTTGGCGATGAATTCTTGACGACACGCTGATGTCGAATTTATCCGGGCAAGCTAGGATAGTTAGAACTCACGAGTTTCAGGTGTCATGAACATATTTCCATTGGGTCGATCGCAGCGAAACCTCATGTTGCTTGCGTTGCTGGCAATCGCGACCATGACGGCAGTTGCACAAACACCGGTATCGGTGGTTCGCCCCGAGACCGGGCAGACCCGCGAAACGCTGAATTTCAGCGGCAATCTGCTGGCCCGGCGCTCCGCCTCTCTGTCGCCGCAGCTGGCCGGTCAGGTTGAGCAAGTGCAGTCAGATGTTGGCGACCGGGTAGAGGCAGGAGAGGTGTTGATCCGCCTGGATTCCAGCCTGGTCGCGCTGGAGGTGGCGCGCGCCGAGGCCGCGGTCGAACAGGCTCGCGCGGCACTGAACGAGGCCAGTCGCCTGGTCGATGAAGGCCGGCGCCTGGTCGCCGACCGCTTTGTGCCCGATACCGAAGTGCGTGCCCGCGAGGCAAATCTGGCCCAGGCTGACGCCGAACTGGCGCGTGCCCAAAGCGAGCTGGACATCGAACAGGAGCGACTGGCACGCCACGAGTTGCGTGCGCCATTTGCCGGGGTGGTCAGTCAACGCCATGCCGAGCTGGGTGAATGGATCACGCCGGGTACCGCGGTTGCCGAACTGGTTGCCGTGGATGAGCTCTGGCTCGATGTTCGTGTTCCGCAGCAGTATTGGTCGAAGATGGCCGGCGAGCTTGCGGTTCAGGCGGTCGCTGACGTGGACCCCGACCGCAACCTGGAGGCTCAGGTTCATGCGCGGGTGCCGGTCAATGATCCGACCGCCCGCACGTTTTTGCTGCGTCTGTTGATCCAGGATGACTCTGGCCACCTGATTCCCGGCATGTCCGCCCAGGTCAGCATCAAGCTGCCCGGCAATGGCCCGGTGACTCTGGTTCCGCGCGATGCGATTATTCGATCTCCGGATGGCACAACCACCTTGTGGGTCGTTCCGGCCGGGTCGAATCAGGCACGCCAGCGCGAAGTCGAGGTGATCCGCAACCTGGATGATCAGGTTGAGCTGGCCGACGAATTTTCGTCGGGTGACCGGGTGGTCGTGCGCGGCAACGAGGTGCTCAGTGACGGTGAGACGGTGCGCATCGACGAAGGTAGCGATTGATGTTCGAGGGGATCATTCGTCACGGCATCATTGTCGCCGTCGTTGTTCTGATTATCTGCGTACTGGGCGTGCTGGCTGCGCTTCGTATCCCGGTGCAGATGATTCCCGACCTGGAAGTGCGCGTGATCGGGGTCGATACCCGCTGGCCCGGTGCCACGCCGCAGGATGTGGAAAAGGAAATCCTGATCGAGCAGGAGCAATACCTGCGCAGCATTCCGAATCTGGAGCGCATGATTTCCACGGCCAGCTACGGCCGGGCTGAAATCGAGCTCGAATTTCCGTTTGGTACTGATATCAACGAAGCACTGATTCGAGTCAACAACGCCCTGAGTCAGGTTCCGTCCTATCCCGAAAACGTCGACGAGCCGCGCCTGGAGGCCAGTTCGTTCTCGCAGAATTCCTTTATGTATTTCCGCGTTGCGCCGCTGGAGGACAACCCCTTCAATCTGGACATTCGCCTGATGAACGACTTCCTGGACGACAACGTTCGTCCGCGCCTGGAGCGGGTCGAGGGCGTGTCGAGAATCAACATCAATGGCGGAGCCGAGCGACAGGTGCGGATTCTGGTCGATCCGTCGGCGCTGGCCGAGCGCGGCATTACCCTGGGTCAGGTGCGTGACGCCATTCGCGGCCGCAACCGTGACGTGTCGGCCGGTGATGTCGAGCTGGGCAAGCGCCGCTACCTGCTGCGCACGGTGGGACGCTTTACCGATATCGACGCGCTCGGCGATCTGATCATTTCACGCAGCGGCGACAGTCTGATTCGCTTGAAGGATGTGGCCGAGGTCGAGCTATCGAACTACGAGCTTCGCAGCCTGTCGTTTTCCAACGGTCTGCCAACGATGAGCATGTCGGTGGATCGCGAACCGGGATCGAATGTCATCGATATCAAGCGCAACCTGCTGCCGGCGGTCGAGGAGGTCAATGAGCAGATCCTCAGGCCCGCGGGCATGGAAATGGCGCTGACCAGCGACGACGTGCGCTATGTCCAGGCCTCGGTGGCCAATGTCTGGCAGAACCTGATGCTCGGGGCGATTCTCGCCACCCTGGTGATGTTCGTCTTCCTGCGCTCGTTCGGGGCTACGCTGGTGGGCGTGATCGGCATACCGATCTGTACCATCGCCGCGTTTCTCGGCCTGTTGGCGGCCGGACGCACCATCAATGTGATCTCCCTGGCGGGCGTGGCCTTCGCCGTCGGCATGACCCTGGACAACAGCATTGTCGTGCTGGAGGCGATCGAGCGGCGCCGGCGCGAAGGCATGGATCGCATGGCCGCCGCCCTGGAAGGCGTGCGCCAGGTCTGGCCGGCGGTGCTGGCCTCGACCATGACCACGGTGCTGGTGTTTGCGCCGATTTTCTTCATTCAACAGGAAGCCGGTCAGCTTTATTCGGATGTGGCGGTCGCGATCTCGGCCTCGATCCTGGCCAGCATGCTGGTCGCCATCTCGGTGGTGCCCAGCCTCAGTGCCCGGCTCAATTTCGGTGTGCGCGATGCCGGTGAGGCCAGTGGTCAGAAGCTGCGCGAACGTATACTTTCCGGGGTGGGCTGGCTGATCGACAGCGCCCGTCGGCGAGCCATTGTTCTGGCCAGTGTCCTGTTGAGTGTGGGTCTGATCATCGTGATGCTGACACCACCGGCCGAATACCTGCCAGAAGGCGAGGAGCCCAAGACCTTTGCCCGCATGATTGCTCCACCGGGCTACAACCTGACCGAAATGTCGCGAATTGGGGAACAGGTCGAGGATTACCTGATGCCGTTTGTCGGCGACGATCCGGCGCGCTTTGCCCGCGGTGAAACGGAGGTGCCGGCCATTGCCTACCTCAATCTCAGGGTCAGTACGGACAACATCTGGTTGCTGGCCGAGACCATTGACCCGGGGCAGATCGATGCGCTGATGGATGCCTTGACCGACTACTACAACACCTTTCCCGGTATGCGCGCCTTTGCCAGCCGGGGTTCGATCATTTCCAGCAACGATGGTGGAACCCGCAGCGTCAACCTCGATATTACCGGAACCGATCTGGCCGACATTTTCCGGGTGGCGGAACTGGCTCGCGATCGGGCCGAAACGCTGTTCGACAATCCGCGCCTCGACTCATCACCTTCATCGCTGTCGCTGGATCAACCACTGGTCGAAATCCGTCCGCGCTGGGAGCGGGCCGCTGAAATGGGCATCAGTGGCTCGGAGATCGGCTTTTCCGTGGCCGCGCTGACCGATGGCGCGTTCGTCGATGAGTACTTTCGCGGCGACGACAAGATCGACATTTTCCTGTTCAGCCAGGCCGGCAGCAACCAGCAGCTGTCCCGGCTGGAAGAGTTGCTGGTCTACGTGCCCGATGCCGGGGTGGTCCCGCTGAGCTCGCTGGCCGAGATCGTGGAAACGGTCGATACCGATGCCATTCGACGTCTCAATGGCCGCCGAACGGTCACCCTCAATATCATTCCCCCGCGCTCGGTTGCGCTGGAAACCGCGTTGGGGCAGGTCCAGGAAGAGGTTGTCGACTGGCTGCGCCGTGAAGATCATCTCGGCGATGACATCAGCCTGGACATTTCCGGGGCCAGCGATCAGTTGATGGAAACCCGGGCCGCACTGGGCGGCAATTACGTGGTGGCCATCGTTCTTTGTCTGCTGGTCATGGTTGCCATCTTCGGTCACTGGGGCTGGCCGTTCGTGATCATGACCGCCGTGCCACTCGGTATCGCCGGGGGCATTGCCGGCCTGGCCCTGCTGAATGGTGTGGGTAGTCTGTTGCCGCTGATCGGGGTGGGGGCGATCAGCCAACCGTTCGACATGATCACAATGCTGGGCTTTCTGATATTGCTTGGGGTGGTCGTCAACAACCCGATCCTGATCGTCGACCGAACCCTGGCCAACCTGCGTGACGGAGTTACCAACGCCGAAGAAGCGGTGCGCGAAGCCGTTGGCAGCCGCTTGCGTCCGATCATGATGTCGATGATCACCACGCTGTTCGGCCTGGCACCGTTGGTTTTCATCCCGGGCGAGGGCACCGAACTCTACCGCGGTGTCGGCGTCGTCGTCCTCTCCGGCCTGCTGTTCGCCACCGCCGTCACCCTCACCTTCCTCCCAGCCCTGCTGGTCACCCTGCTCAAACTGATTCAAAAACGACAACCCGTTTAACGCCAAAACATCAAAATCTTTTTGGGCGCGAAGCAGCGAAGCAGCAAAGCAAACAAAAAATGAAAATAAAAAAGGGCTTTTTCTTTGTTCTCTATCTTTTCCCCCGCTTCTTTGCTGCTTCGCTGCTTCGCGACAAAAAGATTTTTTCTTGAAAATGAAAAAAATTTCAGTTCAGCCACCAGAAGCCGAGGTTGAGGATGAATGCAAATGTCACCCACGCCAGGTAGGGCATCATCAGCCAGGAGGCGGCCGGTGAGACACGGTAGAAGCTCATCACGCAGGCACCAATCGCGATCCACAGCATGCCCATTTCCACCAGCGCCAGGCCGAGCAGGTTGAGGCCGAAAAACAGCGGCGTCCACAGCGCGTTGAGTCCCATCTGGATCAGCCACAGCGTAATCAGACCTGACCTCCAGCCAACCCGTCGCCAGATCAGCCAGCCGGCGATCGCAATCAGAATGTAGAGCGTGGTCCAGACCGGACCGAACAGCCAGTTGGGCGGTGCAAACACCGGGCGATTGAGCGTTTCGTACCACGGTCCCGGCGGGAAAAAGAATCCGGTCGCAGCGGCTGCAAAGCTCAGCAGCAGAAAAACGACCAGTACGATGGCACTCCGTCCACCCAGCCGGGACGCCGGAATCACCGTGGGATCAGTTGTGTTCATGATGGCTGCCTGCCGGATCGGGGCCATTCAGGGTGCGATTCAGGTAAGCACGAAGTCGTTCCCAGGCATGGGCCGCTGCCGGCCGATTGTTGGCCGGGTCACGTTCGGTATACAGCCAGAAGCCGTGGTCGACATCGTCGTAGATGTGGACATCATTGTCGATGCCGGCCTCGCGCATGGCCTCAATAAACGCATTGACCTCACTGACCGGTATCCCACGATCATTCTCGGCAAAGGTGCCGTAGACCCCGTGATGAATATGCGACATCTGCTCGGGATCATCCAGCAGCGAGCCGTAGAAGATGGCCGTGCCGTCATGCCGTTCACCGCCCAGGGCATACGACAGGGCAATGCCGCCGCCGAAACACCAGCCGATGGTAGCTACCTTGCCGGTCGTCGGTGTGTTTTCCTTGAGCCAGACCACAGCGGCATCGAGATTGGCGATGATGGTTTCTTCGTCGGCGCGGGTTTCCTGCACCAGGGCCATGTTTTCCTCACGATTCGACCCGGTCCGGCCCGAATACAGGTCGGCGGCCAGGGCGATGTAGCCATGCGCCGCAAAGGCGTCGGCAGTCTGGCGGACCCGGTCGACCAGTCCGTTCCACTCGTGAATCAGAATCACCGCCGGGAACGGCCCGTCGCCCTCGGGGAGGGCCAGGTAGCCGCTGGTATCCGGGTCGTCGGCAAAGTAGTTGACCTGACGACCGGCAGGCTCACCGGCCTGACCGGAAATGGCCCGCATCATCACATCGTCGGGGGCGGCCTGGACCAGTGGCGAATACGGCAGGCCAAGGACAAGGATCAGCAAGGAATAAAACAGTTTCATGGTATTGACTCCTCTGGAGGCAGCAAGGCTCAAGCGTCCAGTATGCCTGCGATAATGTCAAAGCCCTGGCAGCGTGGTTCTTGCATTTGGTTTGAGTCTGCGGCATTGTATCGGACGGCTTGATGGTTTGGGGTTGCCGGGGCGCGTCCAAAAAGGGCCTGTAAATAATGAATACCGACACCCGAATCTTTTCCAATCGCGCACCAACGCCCTGGCATCTGTGGGTGATTGGGGTGGTGACGCTGCTGTGGAATGCGATGGGCGCGTTCGATTTTGTCGCAACCCAGATTCAGCTCGAAGGCTATATGGACGCCTTCAGCCAGGAGCAGCTCGACTATTTTTATTCGTTTCCGACCTGGCTGATCGTCGCGTGGGCCATTGCCATCTGGTCGGCCGTGTTCGGCTCGCTTGCCTTGCTTTTTCGCAGCCGCTTTGCCTATCCGCTGTTCATGATTTCACTGCTTGCCATGATCGTGACCAGCGTCCACAACTTCGGGTTGAGCAACGGCGCTGAAATCATGGGAACGACAGGCGTCATCTTTTCGGCGGTGATCGCGCTGGTCAGTATTCTGCTGGTGTTCTACAGTCGGGCGATGGTTCGGCGACGCGTGTTGACATGAACGGGTTCTGCTTTTTCCAATCTCCCGGCAAGCCGTCTGGATGATTCCAGGCCGTTTCCCTGATCGTTGCCTGGTAGTGTTGATCGTCGGCTGGTTGTCGGCGGCAGCCTCGCTGGCCCACGCGATTGACCTCGACGTCTTTGACCAGCGCTTCCAGCAGCTTTTGACCGAAGACGGCGTGCCGGGTGGGGCCTATGCGGTGATCAACGGTGCCGATATTGTCCGGGCCGCCGGCCACGGTCGTCGATCGGGCCTGAGCCAGCAGCCGGTCACGCCGGAAACCGTGTTCCGGCTGGCGTCGGTGTCCAAGACCTTTGCCGCCCAGCTCACCGCGCTGCTGGTCGACGAGGGCTGGTTGAGCTGGGACGAGCCGATCGTTCGCCACGTCCCCGACTTCACTTTGGCCGATCCGGGCCATGCCAGCGACATCCGGCTTCATCATCTGCTCGGTCAATCGGGTGGTATCGTCCCCAACGCCTACGACAATCTGCTCAATGCCAGCCAGTCGATGGACCGAATCCTGCCCCAGTTCGCCAGCGTCAAGTCGATGTGCCGGCCGGGTCAGTGCTATACCTACCAGAACGTGCTGTTTTCGCTGATTGAACCGGCCATCGAAACAACCACCGGCAGCGGCTATGAACAACTGCTGGCCGAGCGCCTGTTCGTGCCGTTGGGCATGGCCCAGGCGTCAAGCGGCCTGGCAGGCTACCAGGCGGCTGACAATCGTGCGCTTCCCCACGTCAGGTCGTCGCGTCGCCTGCCCTGGGTGCCGACCCAGGTCAACGCCAACTACTATCAAGTGGCGCCAGCGGCGGGTATCAATGCCTCGGTGCTGGATCTCGGGCGCTGGCTCAGCGCCCAGATGGGTCATGCGCCGGATGTTCTGCGTCCCGACCTGATCCGACAGCTGACCGAACCGCGGGTGCGCACTGTACGGGATCTGCGCCGCCGAGGCTGGCGCGATCTGCTCAGCGATGCCCACTACGGACTGGGCTGGCGCGTCTACCAGGTCGGTGACGAAACCATCTACCTGCACAGCGGTTGGGTGCGCGGCTTCGTTGCCGATATTGCCTATTCGCAAGAGCGCCAGATCGGACTGGCGGTGTTACTCAATGCCGAGTCCTCGGTGCTCAACGAAATCACGACCACTTTCTGGCGCGAGGTGCTCAGTGAACCGCTACCGGTCACCGCCGGAGAGCATATCCTGGACATGAGTCCAGAAGCCGAGCTCGTTCCCGCACTGGGCGGCGACTGAGCTTATTCGGGTTTTACCAACTGGTCGTCTTTCTGGTTGGCTCGCTTGTATGCGTCGCGCTCGCCCAGCCGTGACCAGTACGCGGTAAACGCCGGCCGCGGTTCGACCGTCTTGAACTGAAGTCCATAGCCGATCTGTGAACCGACATAGACATCGGCTGCGCTGAAATTGTCGCCGGCAATAAAATCCCGCCCGTCCAGCGTCTTCTCCAGGGTATCGAGCACCCGCTTCATATCGCCATAGCCGACAAACCCCTGCTGTTCGACCGAGAGCTTGACGCCCAGGGCCTGGTTGGTGATGGCCGCTTCCATCGGTCCGGCGGCGAAAAACAGCCAGCGATAGTAGGCGGCGCGCTGATTCAACGGCGGTGCCAGGCCGGCGTCGGGAAAGGCATCAGCCAGGTAGGCGCAGATGGCCGCGCACTCGGTCACCACCTGGTCACCGTGCACGATGGCCGGCAGTTTGCCCATCGGATTGATCGATCGGAAGGATTCGGACTTCAGATCAGGCCCGTACTCAAGCACCCTGACATCGTAGTCCGCCCCGCACTCCTCCAGCATCCAGCGGGCAATGCGCCCACGCGAGCGCGGGTTGGTATAAAGCATGATCGGTTTGGTCATCAGGTTTGCACTCCTTAGAGGTTCTACGTTTTGACAAAGACTACGCCAGCTAGCCGGCGAGTGCCAGAAAACCGAAGACCGCGAGCAGGGCGAGAAATCGGCGGGTCGTATGACGGGGATTGTTCGGGGGAATCAACATGGCAGAACTCCTGGTTCGCTTCTCATGGCAGTCAATATCGCGGTTGAAAAATAGGTTGCAATAAGCAACTTAAAACCGACAATAGCAAACCAGGTTGCAAATTGCAACTGAAAAACGCACAATGAGTCCATGAGCAAAGCCAACCCGTTTGCCAGTAACTGCCCGATCGCCCGCGTCACCCGCCTGATTGGCGAGCCATGGACGCTGATGGTATTGCGCGAGGCGTTTCTCGGCACCCGCCATTTCAATGACTTCGAACGCCAGCTTGGCGTCGCTCGCAATATCCTGTCGGACCGGCTGAAGAAACTGGTCGAGGCGGATGTGCTCAAGCGCGAGGCGTCGACCGCCGATCGCCGCGTAGTCGAATATCGTCTGACCGAGGCGGGCAAGGCCCTCGCACCGGTCCTGATCAGCCTGGCCCAGTGGGCCTGCGAACACCTGGCCTGCCGACAATCTCCGCTGCGCTTCGTGGAGCGTGCCAACGGTCGCGAAGTTCCGCCGGTTCGCGTACGAGACCAGGATGGACGAGCACTTGAACTGGCCGACCTTGCGATGGTGGCTGGCCCGGATGCGGACGAACTGCTCAAGGCCCGGTTCGCCGAACAGATCGCCAATTCCGCCTGATTCACCGGCGACTGGACCATTTTCAAATTGGCTTGCGCTTTACCGATTGAATCTCCTTCAATCGCTGGTTGCTGCAATGTTGTTGTCAAGAATTCTGATTCTGACTGTCGCCATACTGGCCAGTCAGGCAAGCTCGGCGCAGGTCATCTTCGGTGCCGATGTCGGTGACGGTAGCAGTCCTCTGGGGGCCATTTTCAGGGTCGCCAACGGAACCGTCACCTCCGTTCCGACCGGTCTGCCCAATCCGCAGTTTCCCAGTCTGTCGCCGGTCGGTGATCTGCTGGTCGTTTCCAGTCCGGATCCGGCCCAGCCCAGCGAGGCCAGCACCGACCTGTTCGCCCACGATCTGACCAACGGCCAGACCCGCAAGCTGGTCGACAATCAGACCCAGCAGCTGCCTGACGGCACGTTCCTGTTTGCGTCACCGCTGTTCAGCGGCACCGAACTCACCGGTGAACGGGTGGCCTTTGTCAATCAGTTGTCCAGTTCAAATCCGAACGGCAGTGGTTCCGTCCGTCAACTCAGTGTCATTCGAGCCAGCGACGGGTTCAACCTTGCCCTGGCCGAAATCGGACAGGGAAACGCCGTCGACTTCTATCAATCGGAATTCGTCGGCATCTCGTGGTCGCCCAACGCACCGCAGTTTGCCACCCCGGCTTACGTACCGGTAACCACCAACACCGGGCGTGAGACGGTCGCTGCCGGGATCGTGCTGTTCGGGCCGACCGGTGTCGGCAAATTCGGTCGGGTTGGCCAGCTCACCGTACCCACCGTGACCGACCTGCCTGGCCAGATCATTGCCGAAACCCATGCCTTTCCGGCGTTCTCCCGCAACGGCCAGCGCCTGGCCTTCTTTCGGATCACCTTCCCCTCGCCGCTGATGGACCAGCCTGCCCAGGCCGACCTGATCGTGATCAATCCTAGTGCCGGCACCGGGCAGATCGTTGCCAGCTTCAATCCGGGCAATTATCCCCTGGGTGTGAGCTGGTCCGGCAACGACCAGACCCTGTTCTTTGCCGCTGGCACCCAGGTTCAGGAGGGTGGCCAGTTCCCTCCGCTGGCCATACCCTCGACAGCGCAGATGTTCACCGTCAGTCCCGACGGCGGACCGATCGGCCAGATTTCCGGTGCCCCGACCGGCTACTTCCCCAACGCCGTACCACCGTCGCCGGTCATCTTCCAGAATAGTTTCGAGGGCTGAACCCTGCCCGCGTGCACTGAAGATGGAGGAGTTTCCTGACCAGCCGGAGCTTCAGTCGGAAGCATGGTCCGGCCCGAAGCGCTCCAGAAATGCCTCGACCGGCATGGCCCGGCCGAGCAGGTAACCCTGGACATAGTCGCAGCCGCGATTCTTGAGAACTGCCAGTTGCTCTTCATTCTCCACGCCCTCGCCAATCACCGGCATGCCAATCGAATGGGCCATCGCGATAATCGCCGAGGTCAATGCCAGATCATCGGCATCGGTCAGTACGTCGGCGATGAAGCTTCGGTCGATCTTGACCCCGTCAACCTGAACCTGGCGCAGGTGTGACAGGCCGGAAAACCCGGTGCCGAAGTCATCCAGCCAGATTCTGATGCCACGCTGGCGAAGATCGGACAGCGTGCTGGATGCCAGCACGTGGTCATGCAACAGACTGCTCTCGGTCAGTTCCAGGCTGAGCAGGCCGGGTTCCAACCCGGATTGGGTCAGTGCGTCAATGACGATTTCATCAAGCCCACGCTTCAGCAGCTGGCGACCGGAGACATTCACACCGACCCCGATACCTGGCAGCCGGGCTTGCCAGTCAGCTGCATCCTGGCAGGCCTGCTTCAGTGTCCTGGCGCCCAGTTCATCAATCAGCGTGCTGGCTTCGGCGGCCGCGACAAAGCGTTCTGGCGGAACCTCGCCCAACTCGGGATGGGTCCAGCGAAGCAGGGCCTCGGCGGCGACGAGGCGACCGGAATCCACTGCCATGATCGGCTGGTAGGCCAGGGTGACCTGACCTGCTGCCAGGGCTTCGCGCAAGTGCTGTTCTAGCAGCAATTGCTGGTCGGCCAGGGCGGTCAGCTCGTCGCTGAAAAAGGCATAGCAATTCTTGCCTTGCAGCTTGGCCTGGTACATCGCCAGATCGCCGCATTTAAGCAGCAATTTTGAATTGTGCGCGTCTTCAGGAAAGCGGGTAATACCGATGCTGGCGCTGAGGTACACGCTGCGATTGGCAGCCTGGAACGGTTCCTGAACCAGATCGAGAATGTTTCGGGCCAGGGTGCGGCAGCGCTCCTTGACGTTTTCACCGGACAGCAGCGCCACGAATTCGTCGCCACCCAGCCGGGCGATCACGATCCGCCCGGTTGCGGTTCCGGCCGGGACCTGGCCGGTACACTGGCGCAGTCGCGCGGCAAATTCGATCAGCACCTCGTCTCCGGCATCGTGACCCAGGGTGTCGTTGATGCGCTTGAAGTTGTCCAGGTCAATGAACATCAGGCCAAGCGAACCGCCGTTGGTCGGGTACTCGGCAATCGCATCGTCAAGCAGCTCTCGGAACATCAAGCGATTGGGCAGGCTGGTCAGATTGTCCTGGTAGGCCAGCCGGCGAATGTCGTGATCATGCTTGCGCATGGTTGCGGCCATGTGGGTGAACGAGCGGATCAGCACCCCGAGTTCATCGCCGCTGCGGCTGCTCAAGCTGATTTCATCGAACTTGCCTGATTCGAGACTCCTGACGGCGCCGGCAAGCTCCCGGATCGGACGGACCAGTCCGCGGCCGATCTGCCAGCCGAGCACGCCAGCGACCGCAAGCAACAGCAGGAAAGCCAACAACAGCATTCGCATCTGGTCGGAAAAGATGGCCTGCAGACGCTCGGTCATGGCGGCCTGTTCGCGGCCGATGGCCTCATCCACACCGCTGCGTGACAGACCGATACGCACACCGCCAATGCGATCGCGCCCGAGGCGAACCGGCATGCTGATATCCAGTGCCTCGGAATGCCACTGGGTCAGCAGATCATCGGCCTGGATGGCGGCAGCCGCCAATTCGTCATCCATCACTTCGCCGAAGCGGTCCAGGGTCCGGGTGCCGTCGTGAAGTATGCGGCCTTCGATGTCGTAGATCAGGACGTAGAGAATGTCCTCCTGGTCCAGCGCCGAGATGGCGGTATCGCGCAGCCCCTGAAGGTCGTAGTAATACATCAGGTTGGGCAGAGTGTCGGCGAGAAAACGTACCGTGACCTCGCCCCGGCGCTCGAGATCTTCCCAAGCCTGTTCGCGCATGATGGTGCTGGTGTTTTCGATCAGTTCCAGATGACTGCCGCTGCTCGAATACCAGAGTCCACCCAGCACCAGCAGCAGAATCAGACCCCCGCCGATTAGGGTGAGGGTGAACTTCTGTTGCAGCCCAGGCGCCTTCATTCCAGTTCCTGTCGAACCCTGGCCGCCAGCTTGCGCAGAACCTCGAGCTGGGCCAAGGTGGCCTGGTCCGGTTCGCTGAATCGTTCGGTGCCGAAATAGTTGGCCAGCGCTGGTGCCGCTTCCGGGTCGTCAGCCGCGGCATACAGAATGTCACGCAGGCGATTGCGGACCTCGGCAGGAAGGTCAGCGCGAACCAGTTCCAGTGCTCGCGGATAGTCCGGACTTTGTGCAATGATCTGAAGACTCTCCGCATACTGGGGGTAAGGCGCAACCAGATCGTCCCAATCCTGGTTGCTGATCGCGGCTGCATCGACGATCCGCTTTTCCACCCAGGCGACCGAATTGGCCTCGGTCCCGGTAAACGAGTATCCGACGAACTCGCCCGAAGGCTGGTCCAGCGGGGAGAGCAGAATGGCCACCGGCAACTGCTCGGCCAGCAGCATCCCGGCCGGAACCAGGTAAGCACTGGTCGACATCGGATGCTGGAATCCGACTGAATGACCGCGCAGCGAGTTCAGCGAATCGAGCCCGCTATCGCGACGAACAATGAAAACGCTGTGGTATTGATAAAGTCCACCGCGCCAGCCGAGCGCCAGCACTTCGGCCCCGCCACGATCCATCATGCCGACGGCCGCCCCGGCGGTCTCGGTCACCCAGTCCACCCGGCCCTGACGCAGGTAGCTGATCATGGCCTGACCATCGCGCGCCATCAGAATACGGCCTTCGGTGATGCCGACATCCCCCATGCGCGCCACCACGTAGTCCAGCAGTGGCTTGAGCCGGTCGTAATGGGCCCGTGGATTGTCGCTTACACGCCCGATCACCAGCACACCGTTACCGTCGCTCGCAGCAACGGGAATCGCCAGCGAGAGCGCCAACAGCGCCACGCCAACAAACCGGAATCGATACCGAACAATCGCCACAGGACTCCCCCGTCAGCAACAGGCTCGTACGAGAGCCAGATAGAGCGAAGCTTACCCGAGAACCGTCGCGCAGACCATGACAGCAACAGTCCGTTCTGATGGCTGTGGGAATGTTCTGCAGTCGAACACTGCCTGGCTGAACCCGCGGTGGCATGGATTTGTAATCGCATCGTCAGATCAGTTGCATGCGATTGACAAACAACCCCCTTAAGTTGGTGACAATCGAAGCGGGAGAGCAAGCGTATGAAACGGAATCTGGTCTTCAAGCGACATGTCCGATCGATCTGGATTTCAGATGTCCACCTGGGGTACTCGGGCTGCAGTGCCGATCATCTGCTCGAGTTTCTGCGCCAGATGCGTTGCGAGAACCTTTTTCTGGTTGGCGATATCGTCGATTTCTGGTCGTTGAAGCGCCGCCGTTTCTGGCCGCAAAGTCACAACAATGTAATCCGCTCGATCCTGGGTAAAGCCAAGCACGACACGCGCGTAGTGTTTATTCCAGGCAATCATGATGAAGTAATGCGCGATTATGATGGTATGACACTGGGCAACGTCGAAGTCCACAATGAATTCATCCACGAAACGGCCGACGGCCGCCGCTTGTTGATCATGCACGGAGATCAGTTCGACGGCGCCGTTGTGCATTCACGCCTGATCGGCCTGATCGGGTCCCGGATCTATGGGGGGCTGATGGTGGTCAACGGTTGGGTGAACTGGGTTCGGCGCTGCCTTGGCCGAGATTACTGGTCGCTGGCCGCGTTTCTTAAACAACGGGTCAAGAATGCCGTCAACTACATCGAAAATTTCGAGCGCGCGGTTGCCCGCGAGGCGCAGGTTCGCAAGGTCGACGGCATGGTTTGCGGTCACATTCACCGCCCGGAAATCACCACCATCAATGATTGCATCTACCTCAACTGCGGCGACTGGGTCGAAAGTTGCACCGCGTTGCTGGAACATCACGACGGCACCATTGAACTGATTCATTACGCTGACCGTGCCGAAGTACTCAAACAGCTTCCACCGGTCAGTCAGGCCCGCGCTGCCTGAGATCAAGCCCTGAATTGTGTTGAGGTATGATTTTATCGTCACCGGCTGGACAATCAGTCGATCAGCGATCAACATTCCGTTCATGAGTTCAGAAATCCGAAGCCTGAAACAACTGCTGGATCGAATCCGCGATATCGACGCCGATCATGATCCGGTGCCAATGAGAGCGATCCTGGAGAGCATCGGCCGACGGTCATTCGGGCCGATCATGCTGTTGACCGGGTTGATCATCCTGGCACCCCTGGTCGGCGATATTCCCGGCGTGCCCACCCTGATGGGTATCATCATCCTGCTGACAGCCAGTCAGTTGCTGATCGGCCGGGATTTGATCTGGATGCCGGGATTCATTCTGAACCGGTCGGTAACCAGGGAGCGACTGAATCGAGTGCTCGACAGGTTGGAGAAGCCTGCCCGATTCGTCGACAAGCTGTTCCATGCCCGCCTGGAAAAAATCACTCGACGCGAGGGCGTGTTCGTCATCGGCATCGCCTGCGTGATCATCGCCCTGATCTTGCCGCTGCTGGAATTCATTCCGTTCAGTGCCAACCTGGCCGGTATCGCCCTGACCATGTTCGGCCTGGCCCTGATCGCCCGCGACGGCTACCTGGCCCTGTTCGCCCTGGCCTCTACCGCCGGCGCCATCTGGATCGTCATCGCCACCATCCTGGGCAACTAGTCCTCTGGTCTTTTGGTTTTTTCGTTTTTTGGTTTTTTGGTTTTTCGCCTTGTTCCTTGTTCCTTGTTCCTTGTTCCTTGATCCTTGATCCTTGAACCTTGATCCTTGAACCTTGTTCCTTCTTTTCCCTGTTTCGATCAATCCAATCGTTTGTTAAACCGCAGAGTGGCAATGATCATGAACACAACGAAGAAGGCCAGCAGCGGCCAGACTTCGCTGTGGAGTTCGCTCAGCTCGGCACCGCGGACCAGGATGCCGCGCGACAGGCGCACAAAATGGGTCAGCGGAATGACTTCGCCGATCCACTGAGCCACGCGCGGCATGCCGTCGAACGGGAACATGAACCCGGACAGCAGGATAGAGGGCAGAAAGGTAAAGACGGTCAGCTGAATCGCCTGGAATTGGGTCTTTGCCAGGGTTGAAACCGTCAGGCCCAGGGCAAGTGCAGCCAGGATGAACAGGGCGGCAGCGAGGTACAGATCGATGACCCTGCCCCGTATCGGAAGGTCGAACAGATACTGGCTGACCAGCAAGATCAACGATACCTGGATCAGGCCGATGATCACGTAGGGCGTGATTTTCCCCAGCATCAGCTCGGCCGATTTCACCGGTGTTGTAATCAGCAGTTCCAGATTGCCGCGCTCGCGCTCGCGCACGATGGCAATGGCAGTAAACATCACCATTGTCAGATGCAGAATCACACCGATCAGGGCCGGAACGATATTGACCGGCGATCGGCGTTCCGGGTTGTAATAGGTTCGTGGCTCGAACAGCGGTTGTGCCTGGGCCTGGCCGGGCAGGGGCATGCGCGCGAGTTGGCGAACGATGCTTTCCACCGTCGGATCGGAGCCGTTGATCAGCAGTTGCCCGGCCGGCCGGTCGTTGTCAAGTACACGCCGCTCGAAATCGTGCGGAATGAAGATGCCAACGTCAATCTCGCCGGCGTCCAGCAGCGCTTCGAGTTCTTCAGGGCCGGCAGCGGAGCGCTTGATTGTCACCACCTGGCTGGCCTCGGCGGAGGCCACCAGTTGCCTCGACAGGCTGGTATTGGCATGGTCGGCCACGGCTGCGCTGACACTACGCACGTCCAGGTCGATGGCGTAGCCGAACAGCAGGATCTGCAGCAATGGCACGCCGATGATCATGCCGAAGGTCAGTCGATCGCGCCTGAGCTGGCGTACTTCCTTGCCGGCAATGGCGAGCAGTCTACGCAGCATGGGCCTGGCTTGCCTGGTTGCCATTCAGGCGCGTGGCGGCGACGAACACATCCTCCAGGTTGGCGGTGACGGTCTCGATATCGCCGTCGATACCGGCTTGTTCCAGAGCACGGCGGATCAGTTCGGCCGGATCATCAATCGTCTTGTCGGTAAGCGCGTGCAGACGAGTGCCAAGCTGAGCGACGCTCTTGACGCCCTCGATCGCTTCCAGGCATTCACGCGCCGCCCGGGGCCTGGCGGTTTCGATCTCGACCACGCCGGCGCTGATATCGCGGATCATGTCGCGCGGACGGCCTTCGGCGACCAGGCGGCCACGATCCAGAATTCCCAGCTTGTGGCAGCGTTCGGCCTCGTCCATGTAATGGGTGGATACCAGTACCGTGGTGCCCTGGTCGACCAGATCGAACAGGATGTCCCAGAAGTCGCGGCGGCTTTGCGGGTCGACGGCCGAGGTCGGCTCGTCCAGGATCAGCAGGCGCGGCCGGTGCAGGGTGGCACCGGCCAGCGCCAGGCGCTGCTTTTGGCCACCGCTCATGGTGCCGGCGAACTGCTTTCGCTGCTCGGTCAGCCAGTATTCCTCCAGCGCCTGATCAATTCGCCGGGTCATTTCGCGTCTCGGCAGGTTGTAGACGGCGCCAAGAAAGCGCAGGTTTTCTTCGACCGTGAGGTCCTCGTAGAGTGAGAACTTCTGGGTCATGTAACCGATGTGCAGCTTGACTTGCTCGGCCTGGCCCGGCACGCGAAACCCCAGCACTTCGACGTCGCCAGACGTTGGCGTGAGCAGACCGCACAGCATCCGGATGGTGGTTGACTTGCCCGAGCCATTGGGACCCAGAAAACCGTAAATGGCCGCTTCCGGAATCTGCAGATTGACATTTGCGACTGCGGTCAACGATCCGAAGCGCTTGGTCAGGCCCCTGGCGTCAATGGCGATGGAATCATTCATCGCTGAACTCGGACGACGTCTCGGGTATGACCGCGCGCACTGGAATGCCACTGGGCAGATCGTCGGCATCATCCAGATCGATCTCGGCCAGGTAGCTGAGTCGTCCGGCGTCGTGCTCGGTCAGCGCGAAGTAGGGCGTGTAGGCGGCATTGCTGGCGATAAGTCGCACCTGACCCGGCCTGTCGCCGTGGCCGTCGACGCGAACTTGCACCCGCTCGCCTGGCTGAAACTGCCGATGCAGCGCGGCAGGCACGTAGACACGAGCGTACGGCGGCAGATCAATGGCATGCAGCAGGATCAGGGGTTCACCTGCGCGCGGCGTCTCGCCGACTTCGAACGGCAGCGATTCCACCCGGGCGGCACGGGGAGCGGCAAGCGTGAGTCTTTCAAGCGTCAGGCGCTGACGCTCAACCCCGGCCTCGGCTTCCCGAACGGCAGCTCGAGCCTGGTCAAGTTCCTCGATCGTCGTGCCCTCGACCAGCGCAGCCAGCGCGGCGCGAGCGGCGTCCAGTTCACCTTTGGCCTGATCGCGAGCGTTGCGTGCAGCGTCGCGTTGGCTGTCGCTGGCCAGGCTTCGCGCCTGCAACTGCTCAATGCGCTGCAATTCCTCGCGGGCGGTGTTCAACATTGATTCGGCCGCAACCTGGCGAGCCCTGGCCTCGGCGATCGCTTCCTGGCGAGGGCCGCGCAGCAACTCGTCCAGGCGCCGCCGGGCACGGTCGGCCTGGGCGTCGAGTCGCGCCAGGTCGGCCTCGGCACGGCGGGCGTCCTGTTCGATCAGCACCGTGCCAGCTTCGACGTGCTGGCCTTCTTGCACGTGGATGACAGTGACCGGCTCGGCCAGTTCGGCGGCCAGGGCAATCCGGTCGCGTTCGAGCGTGCCGACCACGGGGTATACGCCGCCATCGTTGCAACCCGCCAACATCAACACCATCAGCAAAGCCGGAGTGAAATGCCTGGACTGATCGCTCATGTGCTTGCTCCTCGATAAAACAGATCCAGGGTGTGCCTGGCCAGTTCATCGATGCGGTCGGGCTCGACACTGTAATGCAGAACCTGCCCTGCTACTGGCCGGCCAACAAACGGAAACACGGCCATGCTCAACAGCGACAGCGCGGCATGATCCGGGTCCAGATCGGCGCGCACTGTACCCAGCGTCTGGGCGCGCCTGACTAGGTCACGCAGCCCGCGCCCGCCGCGACCGGCAAAGCCCTGCACAAAGACATCACGCATCTGTCCACCGGGGCTCAGTACATCGCGTACGATCAGTGAAGGCACCTGAGGGTTGTCGGCCAGCAGACGCATGTAACCGTGAATGAAACGTGGCAGCAGATCCTCATCGTCTGCCGGATGTTCCATGGCTGCCTGCAAACTCGCCAGAATCGGTCCCAACGCCTGCTGCAGTACCGCCTCATACAACCCCTGCTTGTTGCCGAAGTAGTAGTGAATCATGGCCGGCGTGGCACCCGCTTCCCTGGCGATTCTTGTTACCGACACACCACGAAAGCCGTGCGCCGAAAACTCGCGCAAAGCGATCTGAAGCAGGCGGTCGCGGATATCGCTATCGCCCGACGGCCGACCAGGTGTTCGATCCTGGCCTTGATTCCCAGTTGAATCAGGTGCTGTCTTCTCAGTCATGGGAAATATTAATAAACCTTTTAATTAATTAAGTCAAGAGTCCCATTCTCGAACAGGCAAATTGCTATGTGCTTCTTGCCTTCAGCCCTGAACCTTGATCCTCCTTTTCTGAACCCGTTCTTTTCCGTTGCAATCAGCCAGAAAAATAAATATAGTAATGCTATGCAATCGGATCAAACGATGTCCACAAGCCATCACATCATCTCCGGCCTGGCCCGCATCGGCATCTTTCTGCGCTCCCAGGACTGGAAAAAAGCCGAGCAGACCGACCTGACCGCGACTCAGAGTCAGATCCTGTCGCAACTCGCCTCACGTGGGCCGGCGCGCGTGGGTTCAATCGCCGAGGGGCTGGCCGTTGCCCAGCCCACCGCGACCACGGCCATCGGGACGCTGGTACGCAAGGGGTTGATCGAGAAGCGGGCTGACCCGGAAGACGCGCGCGCCGCGCAACTTCATCTGACCCGTTCCGGAGTGAGAAAGGCGAGGGCGATCTCGGGCTGGCCCGAGGCGCTGACGGCAGCGGTGGATGAGCTTGACGACAGTGAGCGGGCCGGCTTCTTGCGCAGCCTGACCAGTGTGATCCGTTCGCTCCAGCGCCAGCAAGTCATCCCGGTCCAGCGCATGTGCGCGACCTGCGTGCACTTTCGCCCCAACCTACACGATGACCCGAATACACCCCACCACTGTGATTTCGTCAACGCTGCTTTCGGCGACGCTCAACTGCGTCTCGACTGCGGCGATCACGAATCACTGTCGGAACCCCGGGCCGTTGCCGTCTGGCAGCGGTTTGTCGATTCCGGCAGTGCCAACGAGACGGACGCCCCATCCGCGGCAACGGATGAGGCGTCCTGATGTCAACCCGCCTCAGCAAAGACAGGAGACACCAACATGATGACACAGCAAACCTTTCGACACATACAATGGCCAGCCCTGGCCGTCCTGACCCTGGTCGGACTTTACCCGGCCAGTACGGCCCTGGGTCATGACGGACACCAGGGCGGAATCCAGGCTGAAGCCTCGGAGACCGTTACTGCACCGTTCGACATCATCCACGCGAAAATCAGCACCGAAGGCAACCTGGCGCGCTTCCACATGGCCGTCTCGGGAAAAGCCGGAAGCAGTCGTCCGACAGCCTCTGGCGAGCTCGCCGGCAGTGACGTCTTTTCCTACGTCTGGCCGACTTCCATCGACCCCTGGGAAGTCGGCTTCGAGCGGGAGGCCGGTATTCTTGCGCTGGCCGTGACCGCCCACCCGGACTTCGACGACACGCCGTTGTTCGACGAAAACGGCGACGGGATCTTCGATAACGACGGCAACGTGTGGCACAGCCACTGGGTGGTGCTGGGCAAGGACGATGCCTGCGGTGAAGGTGCACTCAAGGTGATCGATATTCCCGAAAACACCCGTCCGCGCCTGCCCAAAACCTGGCCGGGCCTGCCCATCCTGCTCGATAGCCCCGGTTGGGACCCGTCGATCAACGATGAAACGGTTGAAGTGCGCGTACCGTTCGATGACATCACCGTGGTCAACGACGCCAGCTACGACGGAGTAACCGCCGGCCTGCGCGTCAACGAAAGCATCCACGCACCCCTGCTGTGCGTCGTCGATGTTTTCGACATCGCCTCAGGCGATCTCAGCCTGCCCGGAAAAACCAACCAGTAGACCGGCCCCAGCCGAGCAAGGAAAAACGCCGGCCAAGCGCCGGCGTCAATCTAGAACCCTGACCCCTTTGTCTATACTTGCTCCTTTTTCTACCCCCACCCAGTCTTTCCTTGTGTTTCCATCCCGCGCTGGAAAATCGACGAGGCTTCGTTGATCAGACTCGTCTGGTTTTCACTGGCTGTACCATCGAGCTCGGCAACCTGACGCATCAGACTGATCGTCGATTCGGCCTGCTCACGGGTGAAGGATGTCAGGCTGGGCGCCATGATGGCATCCAGTTTCTCCTGGACCTCATCGCCCTTGCCGAACAGGTAGGCGCTAGAGATCAGCATACCGGCGGCGTCACGCTTGCTCATGTGAAACTCGGACTCGAAAATACTGCTGATGGCTCGCTTTTCCTCGGAGCTTATGTCACCGTCCACCTTGGCAGTCGCGGCGATCAACAGCCCGGCCACATCCAGCGGGCGATCCAAAGTGAAGATTGGATTGGTTTCGTACTTCTTGCGCCACTTTCGACGGCGTCGCCACAACCACGGATTCAATCCCCCAAGATCTATTCCCATTTCTGCCAATCGATGCAGAAGCCACAAAACGGTCACCACACTCCCCAGTGCGCCCAGTACGATGTGCATATCAATTTCCCTTCGAATACTCCCTGGCAAAAAATCCTACCACAACTTTGGCTGAACCAATCCCACGTCAACCAGCACAACGATTACTGAACCTCCCTGCTCCTGGTTTCCGTGAACCCAAAACCCAAAACCCTAAACCCGCCTTTCCATTTTTTCCCTGAACCCCGAACCCTTGACCCCTTGAACCCTTGAACCTCTACTCCCGCTTTCCAGCCCCAGCCATCTGGGCTGACGCCATCCTGGTAGCGCATGCCGCCATCGTCGTATTCGTGGTCGCCGGCCTGGTCTTGATTCTGATCGGCGGAGCACGCGGATGGACGTGGGTGCGCAATCTCTGGTTTCGAATCGCCCACCTGGCCACCATCGGCATAGTCGTAGCCCAGGCCTGGCTCGGCCAACTCTGTCCGCTGACCATCTGGGAAGCCGGTTTCCGCCGCGCCGCCGGCCAGGCATTCCACGAACGCTCTTTCATCGAACACTGGGTAAGTCAAGTGCTCTTCTTCGACCTCCCGTGGTGGATATTCCTCACCACCTACACCATTTTTGCCCTACTGGTCATCCTCGCCTGGTGGCAATACCCCCCAAAGCGGGCAGGGCGCAAACGGTAAATCCAGCGTTTTCCCGAACTCTGCCTGTTCAACCATCAATCCGCCAGCGTCCTTGCCAACACATCCCGGCGGGCCCGCAATTCATCGCGCTTGTGCCGCGCATGAACCAGCAGCATCACGGCGATGATGAACATCAAACCACCCTGGCTTCCGGCCAACCAGGCCGCCGAAGCACCAGTGGCGATCGCGGTGACCAGCGCGACGACAGCGAACAGACCGCTGAACCCGCAGGCCAGGTAACCGGCCACAACGCGATGGACCTGCAGCAGCGGGCGCCGGCGAAGCAGGACCCAGCAGGCGGTGGCGCGAGTGTGGCCAGGCCACGTTCGATCTGATCACGTTGCAGATGGTCGACTTGCACGTCAGTCTGATCAACAAGCTCATCGGCCGATGCAGCGACTGGCTCGGCATAGCGGGAGCGCAAGCGATCCACGATCACCCGATGAGCAATCGAGAAAATCCAGGCGCGCAACCGCGCCGGCTCACGCAAGCCGGGCAGGGCCCGCAATACCCGCAGCCAGATGTCCTGCACCAGGTCATCAGTCTCGGACGCCTGGTTGGAAAAGCGCCGGACATAATCACGCAAGCGGTCGGCGTAGCGCTCAATCAATTCATCAAAAGCATCACGCTCCCCAAGCTGGCAGCGAATCGCCAGCAGCTCATCAGAAGGGTTGGCGGTCGGTCGTTCCGGGTGTTCGTTCACAAGCTCGTTTCCACGGGAATCTGACCAAGGTAGTCGAACCCGCGCCAAAAAGGTTCATCGGGTTTTGTCCCTGCAGTCCGCTGACCACGGCGGAAATGATGTCCAGCATTGATTGTGGACGCTATCCCGGCCGGCGGGTCTGGCCCTCAGGCGCCACCGTCAGACAGACCGCCGGCGAAAACAGCGACTGAAGCCGCTTGGCATCAGGTCGCGTTCAGAGGTTCCTCAATCCTCGAACCTATCCGCAAACACCCCATCAAAAAACTCGAATGCACCGATATCACAGGGCAGCACACGGACCAACCCGCGCTGGTCCAGCGCCACGCCATGATCTGTGTCGCAATCACCCGCCGCATCGATCGCGACGCTGCCCGTTCCGAGCGAGTGAGTGCGGGTGGGACCACCGTTGTCATTCAGCGAACCCAGCGCAAGATCAGTCGGATCAGTCGCCGTGCCGGTGCAACTGGTATCCACGGCCAGACTCAAGGTTGCGCTGCTGGCCTGAGTGCTGCACAAGTCCAGATCCGTCGGCCCGCTGATCAGGGAGTTGATCAGAGTGAAGCCGGCTTGTGGCCCAACCTGAATCGTTCGCGTGAGTTCGCCGCCATCTGGTCGGTTGTTGGCCACGGTGGAGTGAGTCAGTGTCAGGCTCGACGTGGATGACAGCAAGATGCCACTGGCCGCACCGATATTGCCCGGATTGTAGCTCGTAATGGTATTGCCGGAAACCGTGGTATTGACAAGTTCCAGATCGCCGGATGCCAGAACGATACCAGCGCCATTGGCATAGTCACCGTAGACATCGTTCAGGCTGACATCTGAATAGGCGATCGTGCCGCTGACGTTGCTCAGATACAGGCCGCTACCGTAGGCCGACTGGTAGCTGTTGAGTTGGTTGCCACTGACACGAGTTCGCTGGATATCCAGCGCCAGGGAATCGGCAAAGATCCCGCCGCCGGCCAGGAAATAGGAGTCTATTGAATTGTTCGATACGCTGCTATCGGTCAGGGTCAGCGAACCTTCGTCGGCATAGATGCCGGCGCCGCGTTGAGTGAAACCGAAGTAATAGCCGATGCTGTTGCTCTCAACCTCGGTATTGACCAATGTCACATCGGTCCGGCGCGAATGAATGCCGCCACCGCTGCCAGCCGATGAGATGTCGTTGTCCCGGATCTCGGAATCAATCAAGGTCAACTCACCACCGCTGACTTTGATGCCGCCACCATTGCCAAAACCGAAATAATCATCCGCGGAGTTGCTTGAAATGACGCTGCCTGAAATGACCGATATCGATTCATTCAACAACAAGCCACCAGCGCCATACGCCGTCTTGTTGTTCTGGATCTGGCTGTCCGTGATGACGACTTCGGCATTGAGCGTTGTCACTCCTCCGCCTGTACCACCGAGATAGCCGTCAAAATTGTTGTTGATCGTTGCGCGCTCAATTGACAGTGCGCCGTTGCTGAGATAGAGCCCATTACGACCATAGTAAGAGTAATTGCTGGTTACCTGCACATCCGTCAGCGACAGGTCTGCGTTTCTCGAATTGATGCCGGCACCACCAAAAAAATCCGGTGACAAGAGTCCCAGGTAGCCGTCGCGAACCGTCAGGCTGTCCAGGCTTACCTCGATCGAACCAGGAGCATTACCTTCGATCCAGAGTGTGCGATAAAGACCACCTCCGCTGATGGTCAACCCGGTCGAATCCCCCTCGACTGGTCCGGTGATGCTGACCGGGCTGGTGATCTCGAACTGGGCATCGCTGGTCGTGATCGTACTGCTGGCCAGCGACTGATCGAACTCGATCTCATCGAGCCCCGCCGTACCGGCAACACAGCCATCCACGGCGGTGTCGGTATTGGCCGAAGCAATCGCCGCGCGCAAGGTGCAGTCGCTGGCGTAAGTCCCCAATGGCGCATCGGCCGAACTGTCCACCGTAATCACCGCCGCCTGGGCTGCCCCGGTCACCAACACCGAACTGACCGCCACACTCAACGGCAAACGCCGCACATCGTACTTGTTCATCTTGAATCCCTCTCGATCAGCCATCGAAAAAGTGGACTACAGTTTATCCCAAGCGCGAACTCCAGTACCCACTCGAGATGCTGTCATATCTACATTAAGAATTCATTGCTATCAAATATGAGAACTGATAGCACTCGTAAAGGACCCGCCCATGCCCACCATGACCGTCAGAAACCTGTCAGTCGATGAAGGCTTTTTCATTCCAGCCGAGAGTTCACCTGATTCATGTCCGTCCTCACCCTGGAGCCTCATGCCCGTAACTGTCGAAGCCAACTCAGCAAAACGCCATTCTGTGCCGAGTGAAGCCGGTTTATCCTTGAACCTTGATCCTTCTTGTCCTGAACCCGGTCTTTTCCCTTGAACAACTATTCCCGCTTTCCAGCCCCAGCCATCTGGGCTGACGCCATCCTGGTAGCGCATGCCGCCATCGTCGTATTCGTGGTCGCCGGCCTGGTCTTGATCCTGATCGGCGGAGCACGCGGATGGACGTGGGTGCGCAATCTCTGGTTTCGAATTGCCCACCTGGTCACGATTGCTATTGTGGTGGCCCAGGCCTGGTTGGGCCAACTCTGTCCGCTGACCATCTGGGAAGCCGGATTCCGCCGCGCCGCCGGCCAGGCATTCCACGAACGCTCCTTCATCGAACACTGGGTAAGCCAAGTGCTCTTCTTCGACCTCCCCTGGTGGATATTCCTCACCACCTACACCGCCTTCGCCCTACTGGTAATCCTCGCCTGGTGGCGATATCCTCCAAGCCGAGCACCCCGCAAGCCTTAGCACCGCCCTTCGCCTTTTTTCCCGGAAACCCGAAACCGGAACCCCGAACCCGTTGTTTTTTCCTTGAACCCCTTTTTTCTTTTCCAACCCGAACGGTTCGATATCCTGGATTCTGATCAATCTCCGATGAAATCAACCCGTTCAGGTTGACATAAGTCGTTTCAGCCCGCATTATCGAATTTCGTCCCGAACGGGTTGCAACAGTGAAAATTCTATCCATTGCCACCCTGGGTGGTCTAGTACGAGATCAGCGCAAGTCATTTGGTCTCACTCAGGTAGAAGCCGCCGGTCTGTGTGGCGTGGGCGAGCGTTTTCTGCGTGAACTCGAACACGGCAAATCAACCCTGGAGATTGGCCGCGTGCTCCGCGTGCTGAGCAGCCTGGGAATCGAGCTGACCGCCAGGGTCCGTGAACCGTGAGCGAGCGCCGTCTCACAGCCTGGTGGGATGACGGTTCCTGCATCGGCCAATTCATCGAACGCAACGATGATGTCGTTCAGTTCAATTACGCGAGCGGCTACACCGGCCAACCCGTGTCGGTCTCGTTGCCCATTGGCGGTCAAGCTGCTCCCCGAGCTGCAGCCAGCTACTTGACCAACCTGCTTCCGGAAAGCGAGTCTGCCCGGTCGCGTGTCGCCCGCCGTCAGGGTCTGGACCCGAACGATTTTTTCGGTCTGCTGGGAGTGATCGGCCGGGAGTGCGCCGGCGCGTTGATTCTCACGCCGGACGACCAGAAACCACCGTCGTTGCCCGGCGACTATCGCATGCTTGACGATGCCGCCTTCGAGCGCTGGCTGGATATGCGTGAGGTTCAACCACTGATGACCGACCCCGAAGGCCGGCTTCGACTGTCGCTGGCCGGAGCCCAGGCCAAGACGGCACTACGCTTTGACGACCAGGACCAGCCCTGGCTCCCACTGGATGGCGCGGCATCCACGCACATCATCAAACCCGCGATCCGTCGCGCCCAGCCGAACACGGTCAGCGTGGAGTGGTTCTGCATGCATCTGGCCGCCGCCGTGCTTTCGGAGGCGAACGTTGCGGTTACCGATGTGTGGCGAGATTGCCTGCGCGTGCAGCGATTCGATCGACAACCTGCTGCAAATGGTATCCGGCGCCTGCACCAGGAGGATCTCTGCCAGGCGCTGGGTCTGGCCCCCACCGCGAAATACGAACGAATCAGCGACACCGGCGAGCCGGAAGCCACGTTGTTGGCACGTACCACCCGATTGATCGATGACCTCGGCAGAGCAGGGCGAATAGCGGTTCCAGCCCTGCAGAAGCAGACGCTCTATCGCTATGTCCTGATCAATGCCCTGCTGCTCAATGCCGATGCCCACCTGAAGAACTTCGCACTGCTCCACCTGCCTGACGGGCAAACTCGGCTGGCACCCCTCTATGATGTGCTCTGCACTCAAGCGATCCGTTTGCGGGGCGGCAATGACACCGGTTGGGACCGGGACGGCGCGCGCGAAATCCCCATTGAGAGCGAACTGGCCCTGGCCATCGGCACCGCCCAGCGAATCGAAGACCTCAATGAAGCCGACTGCATACGCTGCGCAACCACGCAATTGGGCCTGACCGAGCGCTACGCCAGAGCCGAATACCGACGCCTTAAAGAACGACTGATCAAAGCCATCCCCGCCGTTCAGGCAACACTGATCAACCAGCACCCGCCCGCCGAACCCGCCATTGCCGAAAACGCAGATTTGCTACTACGCCACCACACATAGCGTCCCTTGCGGCCATCGTCCTGTTCTTCGACCTCCCCCGGTGGCTATTCCTGACCGCCTACACCATCTTCGCCGCACTGGTCATCCTCGCCTGGTGGCGATATCCTCCAAGCCGAGCACCCCGCAAGCCTTAGCACCGCCCTTCGCCTTTTCTCCCGGAAACCCGAAACCGGAACCCCGAACCCGTTGTTTTTTCCTTGAACCTTGAACCTTCTTTTCGACCATTGACCACTCTCTTTCGCTGGCCTATGCTACGACATATGCCACCCTTGGGTTCCCACCAATGACGACTTCCGAACGCCACGTCCGCCTGTTCAGAAACGGCCGCAACCAGGCCCTGCGCATTCCGCGCGAGTTCGAGCTGGAAGGGGAGGAGGCGCTGATCCACAAAGAAGGTGATCGACTCATCGTGGAACCGATCCGCAAAGGCAAGCTGCTGGCCCTGCTTGCCACACTGGAACCGATCACCGAGCCGTTTCCCGATGTGGACGAGGACCTGGAGCCACTGGATGAAGAGAACCTGTGAGTGAACGTCTGCGGTATCTGCTCGATACCAACATCCTGTCGGACCTGGTCCGCAATCCCCAGGGAGTCGTAGCCACGCGAATTTCCGAGCTGGGCGAAGCCGTGATCGGCACCAGCATCGTGGTTGCCGCCGAACTGCGCTACGGTGCCGCCAAATCAGGCTCCAAAAAGCTCACCGACCGCGTCGACCTGTTGCTTTCAGCCATCGAGATCCTCCCACTGGATGCCCCCGCCGATCGCCACTACGCCGGTCTGCGCAACCACCTCACCCGCCAGGGCACACCCATCGGCCCCAACGACCTGCTTATCGCCGCCCACGCCCTGGCCACCGGCCTGACCGTCATCACCGCCAACACCAAAGAATTCTCCCGAGTCCCCGGCCTACCCACAGAAAACTGGCTAGCAGACTAGCCCCTGGTCTGTCCCGGAAACCGGAAACGGTTCTTCTACCCCTTTCACCTCTTGACCCCTTAGCCCGCATCTTGGATCCTTGCGCCTTGAACCTTGCTCCTTGATCCTTCTTTTCCGAACCCTGAACCCCGAAACCTGAACCCCGTTGTTCTTTCCCCTTCACCCATTTGCCCTTTAGCCGTTGTCCTTTCGCCTTTTGCCTTTCACCTTTCACCTTGCGCCTTGTTCCTCGATCCTTGCTCCTTCCTTCCCGAACCCGGAACCCGGAAACCAGTGTCTATCCTTGAACCGTCTTTTCCTGAACCTCACAACAAATGAGCCCTTTACTACAGGGATAATTCCGTCCCATAATAAAGGCAGCATTTAATTTGGGGTTTGGGTTCAGCCCATATTAAAGCCACCCATCGTCACCCTGAATCTGGTACAGGCCCTGATCGGTACCAGCTATCCGGCAGCCAACAACCTGGTCCACCGCCTGGTCGATCTGGGCATCCTGCACGAAATGACCGGCTACAAGCGCAATCGACGTTTTCTGTATCGTGACTATCTGCATCTGTTCAACGACGAGCAGGACCTGGAGCCTGAGCCTGGCCAGGCAAAGGATTGACCGCACCCCGAACCCGGAAACCGGAACCCGGTTGTTCTATCCTTGCTCCTTGAACCTTGAACCTTGAACCTTGAACCTTGAACCTTGAACAAATGGCTGCATATTGACATCATGATGCATCTGCATCAAAATACCGTTCAGCTTCTCACTTTCTCAACCTCATGCGCACCACAATTGACATTCCCGAACGTGATCACCGGCTGTTCCGAAGTCTTGCTCATGCGCGAAACATCAGTTTGAGCAAGCTGGTGGTCGAATTGGCGCGGCGCGGGCTGGAGGCACCTGGCCGAGTGGATGAATCGCCGGGGATCTACGAAGTCAGCCAGGTGACCGGCCTGCCCACGTTCCACTCCAGCCACCCGATTTCGATCGAAGACGTCAGATCGCTGGAAGACGAGGCGTGATTGCGCTGCTCGACGGCAACGTCCTGATCGCTCTGGGTGACACAAGCCATGTGCATCATGATGCAGCCGAGCACTGGTTCGCGTCCCGGGGCGAGCAGCCTTTCGCAACCTGCCCGATCACCCAGGGCACGCTGATGCGACATTTGCTGCGGGAGAAAATCGCCGCCAGCGGCACCGAGGCACTCATCATTCTCAAAGCCTTTCTGGCCCATCCCGCGCACCGGTTCTGGCCGGATAGCATCGACTACGCATCCATCAACTGGCGCGGGGTTCTGGGTCACCGGCAAGTCACCGACGCCTATCTGGCCGGACTGGCGCGCAAACAAAAGGGCCGCCTGGCCACACTTGATGAGGGCCTGGCGGCACTGCATGAGGATGTGGCTGAGTTGATTCCCGTCTAGTCCGAATGCTTGCGATTGTATTCGTATTTAATTAATATGACGACAAATAAGGCCATTGGCAACGAAATGCCCGAAAAAACCACCCTCACCGTCCGCCTCGGCGGCGCACTCGGCGACTTTGTCGCATCCAATATCGGCGACAACGGCTCCTACGAGAACGTCAGCGAATACATTCGTGACCTGATTCGCCGCGACAAACAGCACAAGGAAGAGGAGAATTTCGAACGGCTGCGGGCAGAACTGAAGATGGCGTTCCAGCAGCCTGACGAAAGCTATCGCCCTCTGACCTCGGCTGACGTAATTCGACGCAACCAGAAATGACCGCAGTCCGGGTTCAGGAACGGGCCTCCAGCCGGTTGGACGAAATTTATCGCTATACAGTCTCCAAATGGGGCGAAACTCAGGCCGAGCGATACATCACCGGCCTGTTCGAATCCTTCGACCAAATTGATTCCCATGGCGTGATCTCCCGTCCGGTCCCGGCCGAATTCGGCGTACCGGGATTTTTTTACCGCTTTGAGAAACACTTTGTGTACTGGAAGCGATTGGCCAACGGTGATACTGGCATCGTCACCATCCTGCACGAACGCAGGCATCAGATCGAGCGCTTCCGCCACGACTTCGGCCTGTAACAAGGCTGAACCCTGAACCCCGTTTTCGAATTTCCCGTAAACGGTAAACCCTAAACCCGCCTTTTACCTCCCCGATATTCTTCGAATTCTTGAGAATTCCGACCGGACTGTGAGAATATTGGACGGTACTTCGGAAATATTGAGAAAAATGACGGGGAACCTCGCTTCAAACGAGCATATCCGTTCATTTCTCTCTTACAATTAAAGGTTCCGGCTATATTTCGGATTTCCCGGCCAAAATTCAGAGCGGAAAAGGCGATGACAAGTGAGCCAGACTGAGAACGCAAATCTCGGATACGCGTGGTTGGTCGACCGCTATCAGTTGCAGCCCATGCCGCTGATGTTGCGCTCCAGGCTGGATTCCCGGGTGCGTGGCCGCGAAGCCCACACCGACGGCCACCAAACCTCCTTGTTGTTTGAGCGGAAGTATCACCCTGGAGAAACACTGGCGGGTCAGCTTCAGTTTGCCCTGAAGTACGAAGGGGTAAACCTTCAGGTGCTGGCATTGCTATTCGAGCAAACGGGCTCGGATGAAATCAGCAAGTGGCTGAAAGGCAGTCCGACATCCATGTACGCGCGGCGGGCTGGCTTTCTTTTCGAGATGCTGACTGCCACTGAGCTGGATCACGAAACGCCAGCGCGCAGCCGTTATGTTCCTGTGCTGGACGACAATTTGCAATTTGCAGCCCCCGACGGGGAGAAAAACAAGCGTTACCGCGTTATCGACAATCTGCCCGGCGGCAAACACTTCTGCCCCATGGTCCGAAAGAGCGCAGCCCTACTGCGCTGGGCCGGCCTGAACCTTAAGGAACGCACTCGCCAGATCATCTCGGAATATGATCCCGATCTATTGCGTCGTGCTGCTGCGTTTCTTTACCTGAAAGAAACCCAGTCTTCCTTTGAGGTCGAGCGAGAAAAGCCCTCGCATAACCGGGCGCAGCGCTTTGCCGACCTGCTGCGACAGGCCGAGTTGGATGAAGCGCTGACTCCCGAGAAGCTGGCAGATTTGCAGAATGCTGTGATCGATCCCCGGTTTCACGAGTTCTATTGGCGCAACGAGCAAAACTGGATTGGCGATGACCTGGGTTACCGCCAGAAAATAGAACTGGTTCCGGCTCGTCCCGAAGATTTGCCGGAACTGATGGATGGGCTCTTGTCCACCGTCAATCGGGCTCGAAACGAGGAGCATCTTGATCCAATCGTTCTTGCTGCGATGGTTGCGTTCGGTTTTGTCTTTATTCACCCCTTCATGGATGGGAACGGCCGTATTCACCGTTACCTGATCCACCACATACTGGCCCAGGCCGGCTTCACTCCCAGAGGCATCGTCTTACCAGTATCGGCCGTTATCCTGGCCAATCTTGAACGCTACGTTGAATGTCTGGAGATGTTCTCCAAACCGCTGGTAGCGCGGACCCAATATGATCCAGAAACGCCCAGGATTCCAGCCAAGGGCAACGAGGCTGTCTACTTTCGGTACTTCGACGCGACTCCTCAAGCCGAATTTCTGTACTGGGCACTGGAACGCACGGTTACTGAGGATTTACCCAAGGAGATTGACTTCCTGCTCGGCTACGACCGTGCCCGCAATGTGCTTAACGACCGGATTGATTGGCCACGCAACACGCTGGGCCTGTTCATTCGCCTGGTCCATCAGAATAATTGGAAACTCTCGGCCACCAAGCGTCAGTCCCATTTCGACTGGATGACCGATGATGAGCTCAAACAATCCGAACACCTCGTCCGCCAGGCATTTTCCGATTCCAGCGTGGATTGATCCACATGAACCATCGTTTCCTGAACCCCGAACTCTGAACCCTGAAACCATCATTTTTTCCCTTGCCCCTTGAACCTTGCTCCTTGTTTTTCCTGAACCCGGAACCCGGAAACCCATTCTTTTCCCTGAAACCGCTATTTTCAGGTCCTCCCAACAAGCTCAGGCCAGCCAAACCCGCCTGCCAATTCCGTCCCTAATTTTGGATTTCGGTGATGAATAGTAGTATAAAGTAGGATGAAGTCAGACAACAGAAGATTAGCCCATGACTATGGTCAAAAAAAGCATTACCGTGACTGACCGGCAGGAGGCTTGGATTCAGTCGCAGATGGCGGCCGGCAATTACGGTACGGACAGTGAATTGATTCGTGAAGCGCTGCGCGAGAAACAGCTTCGGATGGAAGGAATCGAATTGATCCGTGCCAAGCTGATCCAGGCCGAACAAAATGGCTTTGGGGAGCGTACCGCCGAGGATATTCTTGCCTCGTCAAAGGAAAGTCTGAGGCGGGATGGGGTGCTATAGACTTAGCCACGACGCAGAAACCGACCTCATCCGAATTCACCAGCGCGGCGTAAGAGAATTTCACCCTAAACCTGAAACCCGAACCCGTTGTTCTTTTCCCCTTCACCCATTTGCCCTTTAGCCGTTGTCCTTTCACCTTTCACCTTGCGCCTTGTTCCTCGATCCTTGCTCCTTCCTTCCCGAACCCGGAACCCGGAAACCAGTGTCTATCCTTGAACCGTCTTTTCCTGAACCTCACAACAAATGAACCCTTTACTACAGGGATAATTCCGTCCCATAATAAAGGCAGCATTTAATTTGGCGTTTGGGTTCAGCCCATATTAAAGCCGAGAGAGGGCATGGCATGACCACAACACGGGCAGGACGCTACGTCAGGCAGCCTAGCGGCTATCGCGCATTCATGCCAGCTTCGCTGCCTCCGGACCCACCCGTAAAGCTCGAAGGTGGACTCCACGCGCTACTGTCGGATGCCGATCGAGCCCTGGGTCGCCTGGATGGATCGATCCAGACGCTGCCCAATCCTGATCTGTTCGTGGCCATGTACGTGCGCAAGGAGGCTGTGCTGTCGAGTCAGATCGAGGGCACCCAGAGTTCACTTCAGGATGTACTCAAGGCCGAGGCACGCATGCTCTCTCCTGAAGCACCGGACGATGTCGACGAAATCTTCAATTACATTCATGCCATGCGGCATGGTCTGGAGCGCTTAAGCTCGCTGCCTGTGTCGGTTCGCCTGATTCGTGAAATTCACGCCAACCTGCTCCGAGGCGGGCGTGGCCACAAGCTCACCCCCGGCGAACTGAGGACATCGCAGAACTGGATTGGCCCGCAGGGCTGCACGCTGCGAGAGGCGAGCTTCGTGCCGCCCCCGCCGCACGAACTCCCGGGGCTGCTTGGTGACCTCGAGAACTTTCTGCATGAAAATCAGCCGATTCCCTTTCTGATCGCGATTGGACTGGCACATGCTCAGTTCGAAACCATCCATCCGTTCCTCGACGGCAACGGTCGGGTTGGTCGCCTGTTGATCACATTTTTGCTCTGCGAGAAAACGATTCTGAGCCGACCGGTCCTGTACCTGTCCTGGTATTTCAAGGCCCATCGCCAAGACTATTATGACCACCTCCAGGCCGTGCGCGACCGAGGCGACTGGGAGGGCTGGCTGGCGTTCTTCCTGCGTGGCGTTTTCGTGGTCAGCCAGCAAGCTAGCGAAACCGCGCGTCGCGTCCTGTTGCTTCGCGAGCAGCATCGACAGGCGATCACCGACCTTGTCGGGGCCAGTGCCGCCAACGGCCATCGGACCCTCGAATGTCTTTACCAACAACCCATCGTCACCGTGAAGCTGGTACAGGCCCTGATCGGTACCAGCTATCCGGCAGCTAACAACCTGGTCAACCGCCTGGTCGATCTGGGCATCCTGCACGAAATGACCGGCCACAAGCGCAATCGACGTTTTCTGTATCGTGACTATCTGCATCTGTTCAACGACGAGCAGGACCTGGAGCCTGAGCCTGGCCAGGCAAAGGATTGACCGCTCCCCGAACCCGGAAACCGGAAACCGGTTGTTTTATCCTTGCGCCTTGAACCTTGCTCCTTGATCCTTCCTTTCCGAACCCTGAACCCGGAAACCGGAACCCGATGTTTTCTTCCTGAACCCGGAACCCTGGAACCACAAAAAACCGAACCGAACCCCGGTTGCCGAATATTCCCCGAGCATGGATACTCACCCCATGAGTACCAAATCGAAAGCCCCGACCAGCGGCGAATGGCGCGAGCTGGCTGAATTCAAGTCGAAATTTCGGGATTTCGTCGCGGAGCGCGACTGGGAGCAGTTTCACAGCCCGAAGAACCTCGCAATGGCCCTGGCCGGAGAAGTCGGCGAACTCGTCGAACTGTTCCAGTGGCTGACCCAGGAAGAAAGCGCCAATCTGCCCGACAGCGCCAAACAAGCCATCGCCCACGAAATCGCCGATATCCAAATCTACCTGGCCGCGCTATCCGACCGCCTCGGTATCGACATCGGCCCGGCAGTTCAGGCCAAAATGGCACTCAACGCCGAAAAGTACCCAGCCGACCTGGCCCGGGGCACAGCTTTGAAATACAGCAAGCTGAAGTGAGGAAGTGCAGAGCTGTCCAGCCTGCGCCCCAAATCAGACCGCACTCACCGAACAGAGAAGACTCAGGAACATTTCCTCCAGCAACTCAGTCCGGCTGCTTCACTTCCTAGATCGGCAGTCTCCGAATCCGGATTCGGGTTTCCGTTACCGAGATCAAAGCACCCGCACCTGCCGCATCGGCGACGCGCGGCCAAATGGCTTGCATTAGTCGGCAAAATGCAGCGGAATCCAGCCCCTGCTCGCGAATTCGAATCACCGAAGGTTTCTTGGAACTACTGAGCGCTAGAAGGGCATGAAAATCGGCGTCAAGTGTTACGATCACCAAGTCATTTTGCCGAGCATACTGGATAATCTCGGCATCAGTTGCGGTACTCATCCCCAACCCTGAGACGTGGACTGCCGCTAAATTCAGCGGATCATCGCTGAGCGCATCCTCCGCCGATCGCGGCACCCCTTGGTCAAGCAGAAGCTTCAAGCAACGTCACGCTCGACGATTTCGTCGCCCAGGTTACGGGCCGCCCACGCCAGGGCCTGACGAATATCCTCCGGCTCGAGGTCCGGATAGTCTACGAGCAAAGCATCCCGATCCGGATACGCAGCCAAGGCCTCAAGCACGCGCCGAACCGTCAAACGCATGCCCCGAATGCAGGGTTGGCCATTCATCGTGTTGGGGTCAATAGTTATGCGATCAAATGTTTCCATAGCTTAGATCCTCGCCCCGAGTGGCTCTCAGTGTACATCCATCTAGGTCCAGCTTGCCCCCGTTTGGCTTGAATAGGGTAACCCCAGCCGGCCGGAACAGCCAGCGCCGTTAAAGACTGAAACCCGGATGAAAACTAGGCGAACGGCCCGAAAGCAGCAAATTCAGCGGGCCTTGGGAATCGCCAGCTTCACGCGATGCAGTTGAGGACGAATGCCGCTCTTGAGCTTTTGTTCGAGAAGCGATTCAGTTGAAGACCCGTGCGGCGCCCCACTTCCTCGATCACGTGTTCGAGTTGTTGCCGATTCATTGCGCTTGGCTCAGGCGTCGAAAGAGTTCCCCACGTTCTTCGGAACCAATCAAAGCTGTAAAAGGCGACTCCTTGCGCAACAGATTCGCCTCTTCGGAATCCTCGGTCATCTTGCGCAGTAGTCTGTGGAGCGGACCCTGTATCAGCTCCAGCCACTGCTCGTGGTAGGGCCGGCCGGCTGCATTACTTTTCGAGATTGCCGCCAGACGCTTCTGCACTTGATCGAGCAGTTCGGGATGATCGACCAATTTATGGGCGATGATCTCATGCTGTCGACGCCGACGCAGCGCCGCCAGGCCAGACCGCCCGCCGATCCAGTGATAACGCCGACTTCGCGCCTGACCTTCTGCCAATACCAATCCACGCCCCTGCAAGCGGCGTAGCATCCGTGAAAGCGTCGGCTGGCTGACACCCAGCAACCCACAAAGCACGGGCGCAGGCGCACCATCGGGCATCGACGCCAGATGGCCGACCAGCCGATCTTCTTCCGAATAAACTGAGGAACTGATCTGCATCATCAAGTGAGAATGAATAAAGTATGAATAGATAATACGCCCCACCGTGAGACTCTGCAATCCCGAATCCTTCCAGAACAAGCCGCCGCCCCCGAAATCGCCGATATCCAGATCTACCAGGCCGCGCTTTACCCCTTTCCCGGAAACCTGAACCCGGAAACCTGAAACCTGTTGTTCTACCCCCTTCGCCGCTTGACCCCTTAGCCCGCGTCTTGGATCCTTGCTCCTTGTACCTTGCTCCTTGAGCCTTTTCCCTCCATTTCCGATTCTTCGCCAAATCTGGCAGAATGGCGCAAAGGGCGGGGGTATCCCATGAATAAACAAGAACTCTCCGAACGCGATATCTGCACAAAGTACATCCTGCCAGCGCTGGAGAGTGCCGGTTGGGACCTTATCCTGCAGTTGCGCGAAGAGTTCGAGATGGCCAAAGGCCGAATCATCGTGCGCGGCAAGATGGTTTCGCGCGGAAAGCCGCGCCGTGCCGATATCGTGCTGTGCTACAAGCCCAATATCCCGATAGCCGTCATCGAAGCCAAAAGCAATCGACGAAGCCAGGGTGCCGGAATCCAGCAGGCGCTGGGCTACGCCGAAACTCTGCAAGTACCGTTCGCCTTTTCTTCCAACGGCGACGGCTTTGTTTTCCATGACCGCACGGGGCAGGGCAGCGAGACTGAATCCACCCTGGCGCTGAACGAATTCCCACCTCCCGCTGAGCTCTGGGCACGCTATCGGCGCTGGAAGGGGCTGGATGACAAAGCCGAAGAAATTGTCTTGCAGGATTATTATGATGACGGGCGTTCCGACGGCGGCGGCAAGACCCCACGGTACTACCAGCTCAACGCCATCAACGCGTCCATCGAGGCGATCGCCAAGGGTCAGAATCGCATTTTGCTTGTCATGGCCACCGGCACCGGCAAGACCTACACCGCCTTCCAGATTATCTGGCGACTATGGAAGGCCGGACAGGCAAAACGAATTCTGTTCCTGGCTGACCGCAACGTGCTGGTTGACCAGACCATGGTCAACGACTTCCGTCCTTTTGCAGGCGCCATGGCCAAGCTCTCGACCAAGTCAAAAACCATTGAGCGCGCCGATGGCAGCGAAATTGACTTGCCGCTGGCCGTAGACCGTCAGCGCCGCATCGACACCGCCTACGAGATATATCTGGGCCTCTATCAGGCCATCACCGGCCCGGAAGAACACCAGAAACTGTTTAAGGAACTTTCACCCGATTTCTTCGACCTGATCGTTATCGACGAGTGCCATCGTGGCAGCGCGGCCGAAGACTCTGCCTGGCACGATATTCTCGACCATTTCAGCTCGGCCACCCAGATCGGCCTGACTGCCACACCCAAGGAGACGGAGTACGTCTCCAACATCAACTACTTTGGTGAGCCGGTCTACAGCTACACCCTCAAGCAGGGCATCCAGGACGGCTATCTGGCCCCCTACAAGGTAGTCAAGGTCCACATCGACCGCGATGTCGAGGGCTATCGCCCGGAGAAAGGCCAGCGGGATCGAGATGGTGAATTGATCGAAGACCGTATCTACAACGCCAAGGATTTCGATCGCCATCTGGTCATCGACGACCGCACTCGCCTGGTCGCTCAGCGCGTGACTGCTTTCTTGAAGGAATTCGGCGACCGCTACCAGAAATCCATCATTTTCTGCGTCGACCAGGAGCACGCTGCGCGCGTGCGCCAGGCCCTGATCAACGAAAACGCCGATCTGGTCAAAGAGAACGCCCGCTACGTTATGCGCATTACCGGAAACGACCCGGAAGGCCAGGCCCAGCTTGGTAACTTCATTGACCCGGAGTCGAAATACCCGGTGCTAGTCACCACCTCGCGCCTTCTGTCGACCGGGGTCGATGCCCAGACCTGCCGCCTGATCGTGCTCGATCGCGAAATCGGCTCCATGACCGAGTTCAAGCAGATCGTCGGCCGCGGCACCCGCATTCACGAAGACACCGGAAAGTTCTACTTCACCCTGATCGACTTTCGCGGTGCCACCAGTCACTTCGCCGATCCGGACTTCGACGGTGAGCCGGTACAGATCTACGAGCCAGGACCGGGCGACCCGATCGACCCGCCAGAAACCGCGGCCGAAGACCAGCCAGACCCGACAGCAGTGGACGACGAGCCCGGCGAGTACGAGAACCCGGAAGAAGAAGAAACCATCCTCGTCGATCCGGAACCCCCCTTGCCTGAACCCCCGCTGCGACGAAAGAAAATCTACGTCGACGGCGTCAGTGCTGCAATCGTCGCCGAACGCGTCGAATACCTTGATGCCAACGGCAAACTGGTCACCGAATCCCTGCGCGACTACACCCGCCGCGCGCTCAAGAAGCGCTTCGCCAGCCTGGATGACTTTCTCAAGCGCTGGAACGATTCCGAGCGCAAGCAGGCCGTTATCGAAGAACTGGAAAACGAGGGTCTGCCGCTCGATCCCATCCTCGACGAGCTGGGCAAGGACCTTGACCCCTTCGACCTGATCTGCCACGTCGCCTTCGACGCCAAACCACTGACCCGCCGCGAGCGAGCTGATAACGTCAAAAAACGCGATGTGTTCGCAAAATACGGCGACCAGGCCCGCGCCGTGCTCGATACGCTACTAGAGAAGTACGCCGACGAAGGCGTACTCAACCTCGACGACACCAACGTCCTGAAAATCCCACCCCTGGACCAACTCGGCACCCTGGTCGAACTGGTCAGCGCCTTCGGCGGCAAACCCGGCTTCGAGAAAGCCGTGCACGACCTGCAGGCAGAGCTCTACCGAGCCGCCCGGCAGGAGTCCGCCTGATGCCAAACACAAACTCACCCAATTGCATGTGCCTGGCCCAGCATCAAGGCCCTGGGCACCCTGAGGATGAACTCCGCAATGGATTGACCGGAAGTACGCCATTGGCGTACACTTGGGCGTGATGCAAGTTCGCGTTCAGTTCATCGAGACACCGTTGTTCACCAAGAAAGTCACAGCGGCGATCTGCGACGATGAGTATGCGGAGCTGCAGAAATTCATGGCCGCAAACCCGGAAGCTGGGCCGGTGATTCGTGGTACCGGAGGCATCAGAAAGCTGCGGTGGTCCGATGCGGCAGCCGGTCGAGGCAAGCGTGGTGGAAACCGGGTCATTTATTACTACCGAGCCAGCCAGGAGCAGATTCTGATGCTGATGCTTTATGGAAAATCGGAGCAGATCGATTTGACACCGGTGCAGAAACGACAATTGGCTGAGTTGGTGAAAAACTGGAGTTGATGATGGAAGCTAAAGATTTCGATGCGTTGTTGCAAAGCGTCAAACAGGCAGATGAGATCGTGAAGGGCAAAGCCGAGCCCTCGCGAGTGTTCGAAACAACCGCATACCGCGTTCGATCACTGCGACAGTCATTGAACTTGTCACAGCCAGAATTTGCTCGCCTTGTTCATGTCAGCGTTGGAACGATTCGCAATTGGGAGCAGGGCCGCAGAGAACCCGAGGGCCCGGCCTTTGCTCTGTTGCGTGCACTACAAAACGATCCGAAGCACGTCATTGCTGCGATCAATCGTTAGACATGACCATCAAAAACGGCATGCGCCCGGTCCACCCAGGCAAAATTCACCGCGAGGACTTTCTGGTTACGCTGGAGATGAGCGCAAACGCGCTGTCGAAAGCCCTGCATGTGCCCGCGCCACGGATCAACGACATAGTTCGAGAGCGACGCGGGATCACCGCAGATACCGCCATGCGCATGGCTCGCTACTTCGGCGGTGATGCTCGCTCCTGGCTCAACCTGCAGACGAACTATGAGTTGCGTAAGGCCGAGATCGAAAACGCCCAGCGCATCGAACAGGAAATCAAGCCAGCGGCCCACGGGTAAGACGCCTGAGACATCCCGAATTTCATCAATCAACCAACAAACCAAAAAACCAAATGACAGTCCGAACCCTCGTCAAATCCATCCAGAACATCATGCGCCAGGATACCGGCGTCGACGGCGATGCCCAGCGCATCAGCCAGCTTTGCTGGATGTTCTTTCTGAAAATCATCGATGATCAGGACCAGGAACTGGAACTGCTGAGAGACGACTACCGTTCGCCCATCCCCGAGCAGTTGCAATGGCGAAGCTGGGCCGCGGACCCCGAAGGAATCACCGGCGATGCGCTGCTGGACTTCATCAACGACGAACTGTTTCCTGCGCTCAAATCCTTGCCGCCGAAAACCCCGCGCGCCCGCACCGTTAGAGGCGTGTTCGAAGACGCCTACAATTTCATGAAGTCCGGCCAGCTCATGCGCCAGGTCGTCAACAAGATCAGCGGTATCGACTTCAACAACCTGTCCGAGCGCCAGCACTTCGGCGACATCTACGAACAGATTCTCAACGACCTGCAATCGGCCGGCAACGCCGGCGAGTACTACACGCCGCGAGCCGTCACCGCCTTTATGGTCAAAATGACCGACCCCAAACCCGGCGAAACCCTGTTCGACCCGGCCTGCGGTACCGGTGGCTTTCTCACCTGCGCCATCCGCCACATGCGCGACCACTACATCAAGCGCACCGAGGACGAGACGAAAATGCAGGCCAGCCTTCGAGCGGTGGAAAAAAAGCAGCTCCCGCACATGCTGGCCGTGACCAACATGCTGCTGCACGGCATCGAAGACCCCTCCTTCCTGCGCCACGACAACACCCTGGCCCGGCCCTATATTTCCTGGGAGAAAAAGGATCGAGTTGATATCGTCCTAACCAATCCGCCGTTCGGCGGCAAAGAAGAAGACGGCATCGAGTCCAATTTCCCACAGCATTTCCGCACCCGCGAAACCGCTGACTTGTTCCTGGCCCTGATTATCCGTCTGCTCAAAGCCAATGGCCGCGCCGCTGTCGTTCTGCCCGATGGCAGCCTGTTCGGCGAAGGCGTCAAAACCCGCCTGAAAGAACACCTGATGGAAGAGTGCAACCTGCACACCATCGTGCGCCTGCCCAACTCCGTCTTCCGCCCCTACGCCTCAATCGGCACCAACCTGCTGTTTTTCGAGAAAGGCGGCCCGACCAAAGACATCTGGTACTGGGAACACCAGGTCCCCGAAGGCCAGAAAGCCTATTCCATGACCCGCCCGATCAGAATCGAGCACCTAGACGACTGCGCCAAGTGGTGGGGCGGGGCAGGTCGAAAGGGCCGCAAGAAAACCGAGCGCGCCTGGAAAGTGAGCGCCGAGGAAATCAAGGAACGCGGCTACAACCTCGACATCAAAAACCCCCACAACGAGGAACAGGACCACGGCGACCCTGAAGAACTGCTGGCCGAACTGAACCGGGCCGAGGCCGAAGTCGTGGAGATTCGGGAGGAGTTGAAGAAGATTCTGTCCGAAGCCCTGTTGCGGTAGGATTGAGAACATGTTGAAAGAAATCGAGACCCACCGCGAACAGATCGCCGAACTGTGCCGCCGCTATGGCGTGCGCCGGCTGGAGCTTTTTGGCTCGGCGGCGAGGGGGGATGATTTTGAAACGGGGCGGAGTGATATTGATTTTGTAGTCGACTTTATCGACGACGATCCTCGCACGCTGGGGCACATTCTCGACCTTGAACGCGAGTTCAATGATTTACTGGGCAGGCCGGTCGATCTGATGACTCGCCGTGCGTTGGACCGCAGCCGAAACTACATTCGCCGACGCTCCATACTTAGGGATGTGCAGGCGGTGTATGGCTGATCGAGAGAAAGCAGGCCACCATGCCGTTTCGGAAAACGCGCAACCCATGAGTTCGGAAAGGCTGCTTGAGCTGTATGATCGCGTGGCCGACGCGCCAGATGCGGTAGAGCAATTGCGCAAGTTTGTGCTGGATTTGGCGGTGCGGGGGAAGTTGGTGGAGCAGGAAGAGGGGGATGAGCCGGCTTTCGCTCTGTTGGAACGGATCGCCGATGAAAAGCAGAAGTTACTCAAGGCGAAGACAATTCGCAAACCGAAAGCAGTCGGCCCACTGAATTCAGATGAGATCCCCTATGCGATCCCAAATGGCTGGGAGTGGGTACAGATTGCTCAGATCGGCGTGATCAGCCCAAGAAATGAAGCTGACGATGATATGCCGGCTTCATTCGTTCCCATGCCCAAAATCGCGGCAGAGCTCGGTGTCCCTCACAATCATGAAGTGCGACGCTGGGGTGAGATCAAGAAGGGCTACACACACTTTGCTGAGGGCGATGTCGGGTTAGCGAAGATTACGCCTTGTTTCGAGAATGGAAAATCGACAGTATTCCGAAATCTGACTGGTGGCATTGGTGCCGGCACCACAGAACTTCATATTGTCCGTCCGATCTTCGTCAATGCTGACTTTGTGCTGGTTTTTCTCAAAAGCCCACAGTTTATCGAGACAGGAATTCCCAGAATGACAGGCACCGCAGGTCAGAAGCGTGTGCCGACCGACTATTTCATAGGTTCGCCATTTCCGCTACCACCTCTGGCCGAGCAGAACCGAATCGTTGCAAAAGTCAACGATCTCATGGCCCTGCTGGACCGCCTGGAAACCACCCGCACCAAGCGAGAAACCACCCGCGACCGTCTGACCACCGCTAGCCTTGGCCGCCTGACCGCGCCTGATATCATCGAAAAGGAGTTGCCCACTCATGCTCGATTCGCTCTCGATAACTTGCACGAACTCACCACCCGCCCCGACCAGATCGATGGCCTGCGGCAGACTATCCTTAACCTTGCCGTGCGCGGGTTGTTGGTTGAGCAAGATCCGAACGATGAACCAGCGTCTGAGCTTCTGAGGCGAATCGCGGAGGCGAAAGTTGCAGCGAAATACGATACTAGGGACAGAAGGATCAAGCAGGCACCAATACCTAAGCCGGAGAGCCTCCCAATTGATCTGCCGGCCGGATGGTCGGTGCAGTCTTTCGAGAACTTGTTTCTATTTATTGACTACCGTGGAAAGACCCCGCCAAAGACCTCTGAGGGTGTGCCGTTGATAACAGCTAAGAATGTCAGGATGGGCTGTTTAAACAGGGAGCCGAGAGAGTTCGTTTCCCAGAATACCTTCGAGAATTGGATGACGCGCGGCTTGCCCCAACCAGGCGACCTATTCTTTACGACAGAGGCGCCGCTAGCAAACATCTGCCTGAACAACATCACAGAGCCATTCGCGCTTGCACAGCGAGTCATTTGTTTCCAACCCTATGGTGAGATTAACACCCGCTATTTGATGTTCGCAATTATGAGTGACGTGATGCAGGATCTTATAAGCGAATATTCAACTGGACTGACCGCCAAGGGCATCAAGGCCGCCAAGCTCAAGCCGCTTGCCCTTCCCATTCCACCACTCGCAGAACAACACCGTATCGTGGCGAAGGTCGATGCTCTAATGGCCCTCTGTACACAGCTGACGGCGGGCTTGGTCCAGGCGGACACTTCCCGCGCTCGCCTCTTTGACAAGCTTCTTAACGAGGCTTTGCCGAGCGATGTGCCAAGCAAAGAAGCCCCCCAATGCCCATCCTGAAGCACTATACCACTATAGTTTTTTCCGTTGTCTTAGCTCACCAATTTACGAGACAGATCGTTGTACAGGAGTTGAAGTTATGATGAAGAGAAAGGACATCGACCTATCGAGCCTTTCAATCGGCCAGTTTATTGCCCATGAAATTCCGCACCGACGCAAAAACGAGGTGGCCGCTGACATTCCACTTAGCGCAAGTTTGCCGAGATTGGACAAGCGAATCATCAATTTCTTCTGTAACCGTTTACAAGGCACTCTAACGAAGAGGGGGCAGTTGGTTGACGTGGACCCCAAAATTCAAGATCCTTTTCTCCCAAGAACTATAGATGAATGGTTCAAGAAACCGAAACTTATTTCCTTCAGTCAACTGGCTGCCAAACACCTGTATATCGTGCAGGGTGGATCCGCCTCTCCGGGTATGCTGGGAGTAGCGGATGCAAAAGTCGGCGGCAAACCAGCTATTGCATTGATGAAGCTTCCCGAGGAAGAAGGTGTTCGTTTTGAGAAGATATCTGTCGACGGAAAAGAGACTTACAATGTCACGCTGCTGGGAGACCTGACGCTCACCGAAAACACCAAGGTGTTCAAGGCTGCTTTGCTTTGGCAAGAAAAGGGAACAATTGTAGGTCTCGTCTCGGACGACCAGACGCAGGAATCGTCCGTGATCGCTGGATACTTCCTATCGGAGTTCCTTGGTTGCCGTCACCAGGTTCGGCCGCGGACTTTGACGAAAGCGTTTAAGGAAACGGTAACGGAGTTCATTAACAAGGAGGTGATTGATGAAGGTGACAAGGTTCGCTACTTTACCGCGCTCCAGGCTGAACTGCATTCCAATAAGAAAAACATCGACCCCCCAGATTTCATTCAAAAGCACATCAATAGCGCGCATAAGAGTGCGTTACAGAAATGGCTAAATGAAAAGGGGGTGCCTACAGCTGCATTTCAGAAGGATTTGTCGCTTTTATCCAGCCAAGGACGGAAGTCTCGATATTTGACCGATGGCGGCATCACAATCGTAGGTGATTCCGAACAAATGGAGGAGCTAGTAGAAGTTCGAGATTCGGAAACGGGCTGCGAAATTGTTATTCACGATCGACTTCGCAGGGTTCAATGAGCAACGACGAAAAATTGCGCAAGCAATATCTTGCTATGGTACCGACTCTCGACCAGTTGGTCGAGGACCTGAGAGAGTCGCTTATTGCTTGGTGTAATGAGCTGAAAATATACTCTCCGCGAATTGAGGGGCGAGTCAAGGAATGCCACTCCTTGCTCAACAAGGTTCTTGAAAGAAATGTGCATGGGAAGTCGTTTGGCGACCCACTGGCAGAGCTTAGCGACAAGGTAGGGATTCGCGCCGATCTCATCTATGGTTCGGATATAAAGAGACTCGTAAAGCGAATTCAACAGGCCACGGACGTTTTCGAGCCAATAGGAGATGATGCGATCGATGACAAGCGATTCTCACTTTCTGCGAATGAGGTGGGGTACTCTGGTGTTCACATCGACGCGGTACCCCTTGAGCGAAGGGGCCTAGCTCGGGAGCACGCTACATGCGAAATTCAAATCCGGACGAACGCCCAGGCCGCTTGGGCCATGGCCTCCCACGAACTTGCGTACAAACCTGTCGTCAAACGGAGTGACGACGAGAAACGACGAGTCTTTCGCTTAACTGCGCTGCTTGAGCTCTTCGATGAGCAGATTTTACACTCTCGAGATGAACTAATGAGCGATCCCAATTATCCGGTGGCCAGGTTGATTCATGCCTTAAGAGACGCGCGATTCCAGTTCCGGGCAGGAGAATTCAATACAGCACTCACCCATGACATGGTATCTCGGTTGGTGGATGCGGAAAGTTTGAAAAATGTGGATAAACTTGTAGATTATGTCTCGACGTTTGCGCATGTTCACGAAGGAAAGCTCAATAACGTATTGAGCAGAGACTATCCCTCGCTTTTGACGCAGCCTGAGGCGATTCTCATCTTTATGAAGTTAGAAGATGACATCCACAACTGTCAGGAAATTTGGCATGCCGCAGGCTTGCCTAATGGGTTACTTGAAAAGATGGCCAACGCTTGGGGCAAGCGATTGCCTCCACCCCTTTAAAGCGAAGCTTTCTAATGAGCATAGGACGTGCCGATGATACCGCAAAGTTCATGGACGTGACTCTGAGACAGGCATTGTTTCAGGTATGCTGCAAAAGTCGCTGACTGGCTGGTGACATTTAAATTCGAATGAGACATAAGTCAAATGGCCACTACCTCACCATTCTCGGATTATTTGATCTTCGCCGACGAGAGCGGTGACCACGGTCTAGTCTCAATCGACCAGCATTTTCCCGTCTTTGCCCTGGTATTTTGCATCCTCCGGAAGGAAGACTACTACAGCCAGATTGTCCCTCAGATGCAGTGGCTGAAGCTACGCTACTGGGGCCACGATCAAGTCATCCTTCACGAACACGATATCAGGAAAGAGAAAGGCCCATTTGGATTACTCAGAACCAATCGTGAACTTCGCAATAAGTTCATGACGGACCTTACAGCACTGATTTTAGACACCCCAATGCACGTTGTTGCCTCGGTCATCGACAAACACCGACTCACTCGGCGGTACCGGCATCCATTCAACCCCTATGAAGTTGCCATGCTCTTTTGTATGGAACGTACGCTGGGCTTTCTTCGTAGTAGATCCCAGCAGGGAAAACAGACTCACGTAGTATTCGAAAGCCGAGGAAAGCAGGAAGACGCAGCCCTGGAACTGGAGTTTCGTAGAATCTGCGACAAGCGGAAAAATTGGGGCTGGAAGCGGCTCAATTTCCAACAAATCCCGTTCGAGCATCTATTTGTTGATAAGCGAAGCAATTCGACCGGTCTGCAGTTGGCTGATCTGATTGCGAGGCCGCTGGCACTTCGACACCTTAGGCCCGGACAGTCAAATCGAGCGATCGAAGCACTGGATGGTAAGTTGCTGAATTACAAGGTGTTCCCTTAAAGCAAAAGGACCCCAGACGAAGTCCAGAGCCCAGTTGCCGACCGGGAAAAGCCCAGTCCAGTAATGGTAGTTTAGTGTTAACACTGTAAACAATCAAGCAGAGGTCCAATGCGGGACGGTCAATCACTGGAATTAGGGAACCTCTGAACAAGTCTGCGCGGAGCGTGTTTCAGTCGGAGAAGCCGCAGATCGTGCGTGCCGTGGCGAGTGACAGTAGCCGTCGCTACGGCCGAGTCACGTCGCGCGCGAGATGGCGGCTTCTCCGGCAAAACCCTGTCGGGACGGGCCTTTGCGGGCCACCCGGCGCGTTTCGACTCGCTTAGTTGGAATAACCAAACCACGCTCGTCGAAGCCACTCCGGGTGATCCCGCAAAGACTCCGTCGCGCCCGTGCAGACTTGTCCAGAGGTTCCTTAGTCCTCCAATCAAGACTGGCTTGCTCTAGCCCCGTCATGCGTATCACCCGGTTTGCCCGTTTCAACGCTACAGCCCGACTCCCAGGGAATAGAGCCACATTACAGGCAAGTTCAAACAATTCTTTCTGCAAATAACACCACTGGAACCCAGAAAACTGTTGCATAACGAAACAATTACGCCCTATAATCCGTTTTCACGAATCTGTTTGGACTCGGCACATGGATATGTCAGGCGGCGAAATCCCAAAGTTAATTGTAAGTAACGTGACGCGAGGAGCCCTCGATAGTATATCGGAGGCACTCTATGCTGGCGCGAATCAGGCATTCAAAGATAGCAAAAATCGGGCAGAGGGCCATCTGCCAAGTGTTTTGGGCTTGGCGCGACACTTTTGGATGAATGAAACTTTCTATGAAGCCTTGGCCGGAAGCGGCCTATCTCCGAGTTCTTTGGCTGGGAACCGAATTGTTACGGGAACATCCGGGATCGTCACTATCGCAAGATTTAATACGAAGGAGGCTCGCCTTGAGAAAGGGCGAAAAAGCAAGTCAAGGTTGAAGCTTGCAGAGGCTAACCGGATAGTAGAGTCGCTGGCCCAGCCCGGTTTGTTCGATTCGAGGCCAAGCGCGCCGATCTCCTTGTCGGCTTTTTTCGTGGCTTCCTTTGCCGCAAGCCCGCAAATACTTCCTGATAGGCCAGTAAAAATAGAAGTTGCCGTTCCAAGCGGGAGTATGGATAAATGGTTATTCTGTGAGGCAATTGAACACCTGATGGCCCGGTATGAGGTGGCAGTACTTCAAGAAGATCGGGCTCGGCCTAAACTCAAAGCTTCCGTTCAAGAAAGGGATGTCAAGGGAGATGCGTCATGAGTAGGCGTGGTATACAGAGTTTTCAGCCAGACAGACTGGCTCAGATTCTAGCGGGGCGGCGGATAACTCAAGCTGAGCTTGCGGCTATGGTAGGTATTTCGCCTGGCACTGTTAGTAAGTGGTGCTCAGGTAGTCAGTCTCCAGAGCGGACTGCCCTAGATCGGCTCGCGAGCGTAGTAAATGTAGACCCGGAGTGGTTTACTCGTCCGATCAGGGCTCGGCTTTCTATGCCTTTGTTTCGGAGCAATGCTAGTTCACATAAAGCCGCGAGGAGTAAATTGGAAGTTCGAATCCACTGGGCGCAGGAAATTGCCGAGTTTCTTCAGGAGTTCTTAGACTTTCCGGAAATTGGAATTCCGACTCGAGCGTTTACGCATCCAGAAGAGATTTCTTTTGAGGACATAGAAAGTGCTGCATGGGAATGCAGACAGTTATGGGGGCTAGGAAATGGGCCTATAGAGGACTTGGCGCTTGCTATTGAGGGAGCAGGTGTAGTTATAGTTAGAGAGCACACTGGAATTGCAAAGATTGAGGGGCTTTCGGCTTGGAGTGACTCGATTAAACGCCCGATTGTATTTTTATCATCCGATAAAGCAAACGCATACCGAAGTAGATTTGACTTGGCACATGAATTGGGTCATTTGGTGCTCCATAGTGGAATAAAAGAGCCCTCTAAGCCAGAACGTCATAAGGAAATGGAAGCGCAGGCTCATGCTTTTGCTGGCGCTCTTCTTTTGCCTGCAGAAAGTTACTCGGCAGAGATTCAACTACCAGTCTTTTTGGATGATCTGTTGTTGTTAAAGCGACGTTGGGGCGTCTCAGTTGCGGCAATGGTTATGCGTTTGGCGGCCTTGGACCTGTTATCTGCTCATGAGAAGACCCAGGTCTTTAAGCGTATTTCCGCACGCTGGGGACGGAAATCCGAGCCCGGCGACAGCGACCGGAATGCTGAGTACCCTCGCTTATTACGCCGGTCAATTGACTTGTTGGTTTCTGAAGGCGTAATGCCTCGCGAGGCTATTCCGCGGCGTATTGGTTTGTCGGAGACTGACATTGAGTCATTGGCTGGCCTCCCGGAAGGGTATTTCCGAGGGAGAGGTGACGTTGTTGACTTGACTAGGCTAAGATCAAAAAGCCGTCGAGGTACACGCGTTGACGCTTCTGGAGGTTCTGTTGTCCCTTTCCCAGGCAAGCGATTTGGTTAAAATTCGACTACACGATCAGCTGAGGTCTAATTTCAGTTTGTTTTGGCGACCGACCTGGCGGCGCAAGCCCCCTCTTAGAGACTATTTTAGAGTAGACGACAACTATCCTGACAGAGGGGGGCATGCCGCTAGTTTTGCGGAAGCCAAGGCCTCAGGGAATAGGAAAACCGCTCGGTGTGAGGTAGGATTTCAGATTGACTTGCTGGGTGTTCTCGATTCAATCGTCCTCGATTCACTATCCAGTTCTCGGGGATTGAATTCGTTAATCAGTTATTGGTTAGGCGGCAGCCGACCAACGATAGAGATTCCTCAGCGGCCCTAAAGTAGTTGGCAAGCGACGATGAATTGTTCTTAATGATTATTACGTCAGGTAGGCTGCGTATGTCATTTAGCCCCATGGCTATATGTAGGCTATCGTGGATTAACATGCCGTCCAAATCCACATCCGCGGTATCGTTTCTCCCCCGATCCGCGCACCTAGCAACTCGGATATGACGATCAGCATCGACATAAACTACTAACGGAGAAACATCTGGGAAGCGCTTAATGCAAGAAACTTCGTTCGCCGACCTCAGTCCGGTCAGGACGAGATTTCGGTCGAAAGCAAAGGCTCGACGAAGTTCATTTGGCACCGCACATGGATTTGTTTCGAGGGTGCGTAGTGCGAAATCATCCAATGACTCACCTAGTAGTCCATCCTTGGACCATAGCTTACGCATAAGGTCACTTGCCTCAATGTGCCGGGCACCCAATGCATGGGCAAGATGTTGCCCGAGCACAGTCTTTCCAGCACATCGAGGCCCAGAAATAATGATCATTACGATTCCACTACTCGACCGGCGTTTCGTAGTCTGACGACGACGGCCATCGAAGCGGCTCCAGCTTTGAGCCGCTGCGCTACGATTGCACCCGGATCCTTGGCGAGGAAGAAAAGTCCTGGTCCCAGACTGCTCATGGCGACTGTTGCAGCACCTAAGTTTAAGATCTCTGCCATTTCATGCAATACAGAAGTACCGTAAATTCCAATCTCTTGCCGCTTCCAGGCACAATCCTGAATCGCTGTAACTGCGCTGGCGAAGGTGAAATAGTCATGCTCAATGGTCGCAGCTGCGACCCCGAATGCCGCATGATACAAAATGCGTTCCACATCACTTTGCGAATTTGATTGCATACACGCGAAGAACTGCTGTTCTTCCGCCTCTGACAGTGGTTTTGCCAATAAAGGTACAACAATGCCGGCCGCCCATTCTGGCAAATCTGCACGTAGAAGACATGGTGGAACTGTGGGATCTAGCTCTGCAGTACTCGAAGGGCGCAATTCCGCTGAGCAATTTTTCCTACCTAAATCAAAAACAAAACCACCATCAAAGTACGTTCGTACACCGACTCCTGAAGTGCCACCGCGTCTGGATAGAGAGCGTAGCAACGAGGGTGTAGATTCATAGTCATTCAGCAATAGTAGAATTTCTAGGCAGGCCAACCTAATAGCCGTGGTCGAGCCAAAACCACAATGAGTTGGCATTTTTCCTGAAATTTCAAATGATACTGCATGGGGGAGAGACAGTTCACTGTGTGCAAGTGAAAGTACATCATAGAGCCGCTTTATTTCCGGCTCCAGAAAGCTTTGATTTCGGAGATCCTTGATTTGAAATTTTGAACTCGTTCGGCCGTCCACGTGGGCTGTCGGCTCACTAATGGCAAAGCCAATTCCGCCATTGCGTCGGTAGCCTGCACGATTCATCCCGATCAGGGTAAGATGGATTCTCGGAAAAACGGTTATTTTAGGCAGAAGACACAACCCCTTTCTCTTCTGTTTCTGCAATCGCCCATTGCCGATTAAAAAATCTGAAATATTGATCTAGAAACGGACTATCACTATCGGCATGCACGGCAGGGGTTGTACGGCTTGACTCCTCAGGAAAAACGGGACCAAAAACGCACTGACGATCTACGAGCACATACGTTTGGCCGGGCACCAGCGAAAGAAAGCCATAATCAAAGCAATCAGGGAATTGGCGCTTTAAATCTTTCATTCTTTCTTGAGCCGTCTCGAAATCGGCACGTTTATTCTCAGGAAGCTCCTCTTGCCTTGCGACCAGAACTCTCATCTTTACACCTCTAGTCATAGCGTCTAGAAGCAAGCGATCATCCGGCGATGCCGCGGCGTCAGGGTAGGCAAAATCCGAGAGAAAGCTGTTTGCAGTTTTCCCGAGAAAATCTATCCTTTTCCTAGCATCTCTCAACAACTCTGCATAGTACCGTTGTCGGTCTTTTCGGTGTGGGAGAATCTTCTGAAAGCCCATTTGCCTCATCCGTTCAATTTCTCGATGATGTGAAAGAGCCAACAAGAACTGAATCAGTACTGCAATAAAGGTAGCCGTTAGCCCGCCCATCAACGAGCCCAATTTAGTGCCCACATCTCCTGTAAAGAAAAAGTATCCGACGAGCCCTATAGCGAGAACAAGCAATACCAGCACAATTACGGACAATCTAATCGATATGTAGCGATTGTATATTGACGCAACGGTTCCTGACATAAGTGTGGCCTTTTCGTGACCCATTTTCATGATGATCAGATGCAGTAACGCCCATGAGCGTCACCTACGGTATAGCGAGATGAATGATAGCGGCATTTCGGGACTGTTATCAACTAGCAAGCTCTGGCCATCCACAATCTCTGACTTTTCAGCGCCCTGTGTTGGATTGGCGCTCATAATTCAAGTCAGAAGTAACCAACATCGCAGGACATGAATTCCAGATTATGCTTCGATTTGCCGTTTCGTATTTGAGAGTGATTCTCAAATATCAGTGCGGGAGTAGTTTTCAGGGGAGACTTCAAGGCTGATAATGCCACAAGCAATGAAACCGCCAAATTGGCAAATTCCGGGCGTGCCAAGCGGAAGTCCAACAAGACATCCACGAAATCCAGAACTGAGCTAAAGATGCCGGTTCCGCAGCGCGATTTTGGACATTGCGCAGCTCGAAGACGGTTTCTGATTGGAAATTGCTGTATGGGAACCGTGGCAAGCGTCAAAATCGGCCTATTGGCGACTTTCAGGCATGCCACGCCGCCAGAGGCATGGCGACTGCTCGTGATTTCAGAGTCGGAGTGCTATTCGATCTGAGACTTGAGAATCTGCCAAGCTCGTTCACCGCTGACACCCTTCATCCAACGCTGGCCGATGTCAGCCGCTCGACTCGTCTCGTAAGGAAGGCCTCCCTGCTGCGGCTCGCAAGTGCAGCGCGTTCTGCCCGCTCTCTTCGATCGATCGTCCTCAACGTAGCTTTGGCTACGCCTGCGGTGCTCTCGGTCAGAGATCGAACAGCCTGCACTACTCTTACGTGCCTCGTGACGGGACGCTCCCTGACGAGACGAGTAGCCCATCAACGCTTCCGCCGAGCCAATGGTGCGGTAGTACACTCATTCAGTGCCCTGCACTTGCCGGGGACATTGCTTTGCGGCCTTCCATGCCTGTCCCCGAATCACCGCTTCCAATTCTCTGTCGCTGCAGGGTTTTTGCCCATTGAGGACTGATAATAACCTGGGTGCCGACGATCTCTTGCCAGTTGAAATTCGCTGGACTTCGGTGACATGATCTGGAACCTGATTCCCCGACTGACCTGGAGTAAGTCCGATGTTGCGACCCGTCCTGTTGTTTCTTCTGTCCGGCAGCACCGGCCTGGCGGTATCCGGGGAGATCGAGACGGTGCGGTCCTGGGACCACTACCGTGAACTCATGATCGCGGATGGAAAGACTGCGGCGGAGGCCGATGCGGGTATCGACAGCATGCTGTCGAGCCTGACGTCGATGGATCGCTCGGCGGGCAGCGACCGCATCGGCGTGCCGGCGCCTTCGTTCAAGTTTGACGGCTGGCTGAATTCAATGCCCCTCTCGCTGGAGGATCTGCGGGGGCAGGTGGTGCTGGTGCGCTGGTGGACCGAGACCTGTCCCTTCTGTGCCAGCAGTGCGCCTGCGCTTCGTGCGATCGACCAGCAGTATTCGCCGCTGGGGCTGACGGTCGTGGGGGTCTATCACCCGAAAGCCGATCGTGACGGTCCACTGGATATTGCACGCGTCGAACGCGCGGTAGCGGCCCGACAACTTGATTTTCCGATCGCGATCGACTGGGACTGGCGAAACGGTACGCTCAAGGACTGGTGGCTGACTGGGCCCGACAGGCCCGCGACCTCTGTAACCTTCCTGCTCGACAAGGACGGCGTAATCCAGTTTGTCCACCCGGGGATGGAATACCATGATCCCAACGGCTCGGACGGGCACGCAATGTGTGCGGCCGACATGGTCGGAATCCGGTCCGAAATCGAGCGCCTGCTTGCACAGTAGGCAAGGCTTAGCGACCCCCCGGGTTTTGCCACGGAGTAGTCCAGGCAGACCGCATTGGGCCGCTCGGGGCTGATCTTGTCTCCGTTCCAGTAGTGACCGAAAAATACCGGTGGGTGGTGGTCGGCGTAGCCGGGATGGTTGGTGGGATTATATGGCGCGTCGAGATCCAGGCCTTCCGGGCGTGTCTGGAAAAGCATGGCTTGGCCCAGCGTGGCATAGGATTTCTGCTTGGATTAGTGGGTCTCCCGCGAGGTTCGGACTCTGCGGATATCGTCCATTACAAACCTCACTAAAAGTATATACCTCACAATTAAACTGAGGTATGATGTTTTTCTGAGGTATAGAATTATGGTTGCCAATCGCAGTAGTGTCTCGTCCAGTAGCCTCAACCGCGGAGAGCGGGTTGTGCGCGCTGCTTTGCCGGCGGTCGCCAGAATTGCGGTGCCTCGCGCCGATCAAAAGGCTGATCTTGTCGTGAACGGCCAGCCCGTTGAAGTGAAGTGGATCGGAGTCGGTAATCTGGCTGACGTTCGCTCTGCACTCAAAAAGAAGTCCAAGCGAAATGTCATCCTCGTTGGTCGACAAATGTCACCGGGTGCGCGAGCAGCGCTTTCAGAGGCAGGCGTCAGTTGGGCGGATGAGACCGGTGCCGCCGAGATCGCCATCGGCACGATTCTCGTCTCGCGGAGCGGAGTACCAGAAGAAAAGCCGCAAGGCATCAATCACTGGACACCAGCGGTGATTGCTGTCACCGAAGCGTTGCTTTGTGGCGCCAGGGGCACGCAAGCCACTATGCAAGACGTAACCGGACTCTCGGCTGGTAGCTGTGCGAACGCCTTGCGATTTCTGACTGACAAGGAGTTAGTAACATCCGCCGCGAAACGTGGCCCGGCATCTGCGCGCCGGGTTTCCGACCCGCGTGGATTGTTGGAGGCATACACGGCTGCCGTTAACGAGCGACCAACAGGTATCAGGCTGCAGGTGGGCGTCACCTGGCAAGATACGCTGGAGGGTGTGACGAACCTCGGTCATCGTCTCGACGCCTGCAATGTGGATTGGGCGGTAACAGGCGGTGCCGCTGCAGCAGTCATTGCGCCTCTTATCTCATCGGTGTCGCAGGCGACAGTCTATGTCGAGGGAGCATCCATGGCGGAACTGAAGGCTCTGGCGGGGTCGGCAAAGCTTCGCCCCATTGAAGGAGGGCGGCTTACTCTCAAGCCCTTCCCTGGCAGGACCGTCCAACGTCTTGCGACACTCGAAAGCGATGGTCTGCGGATTGCCCCGTGGCCGCGCGTCTACGCCGATCTGCAAAAGGAGGGGGTCCGAGGGGAAGAAGCGGCGGAGCATCTTTACGACGTGGTTCATGATCGACGAAGCTCCTAGAAGCCGTCAGGCAAGGCTTGCTGCGGAGCAAGCTCTTGTCAGGGTTGTGCATCACTACGGCGAAAGGCCCGAGTTCGTCGTCCTTGGCGGCCTTGTGCCCGAGCTACTGTGTTCCAGAAGTGTTCGTCGACATGCGGGGACAACCGACATTGATGTTCAAGTCAACCTTGAAATCGATTGTGATGCTGTAAATACAGCCCGGCTCGAGCGCGCGTTAAGGCACGCGGAATTCGAGCCGGACAGTGAGCAAGTCTGGCGATGGACGTTCGTAAACGATGAGGTTCGTGCGGAAGTGAAGTTTGAGCTCTTGGCGGATCTTGAAAGTAAGGCCAATGAAGCAATCGTTCGCTTCAACGACTGCGATTGCCTGGGCGCAGTCAACCTTCGCGGCACCAGATACGCCGCCCTTGATGTCGAGTCGCGAATCTTGACTGCCAAAGTGGGCGACGATATGCAGTCAGTCGAGATCCGTGTAACTGGCGTCGCCGGGTTTCTTTTGGCCAAGTGCGCGGCGGCTCACTCACGGGGCAAGCGAAAGGACTGGTACGACATAGCCTTCGTGTTGTTACACAACGATTTAGGTGGCCCGACTCAGGCTGCAGCCGCGGTTATCAATATGTTCGGTGAGGACGCACTTACAGCATCGAGAACAGCATTGAGTGAACTTGCGGCAAACTTCTCGGATCCGGCGTCTCAAGGGCCGGTTGCCTATGCCGATCAGTTTCTTGTCGATCATCCGGACTACAGCCAGTCCCAGGCGAAGGCGGATGCCGTCACCGCGGTCGGCGAATTCTGCGATGCGCTCATTGGGACATCACAAGGTCCTCGCCGCTGAATCTGTACCCCACAAGCCGACCCCCGGGTTTTGCCACGGAGTAGTCCAGGCAGGCCGCATTCTGTCGTTCGGGGCTGATCTCGCATCCGTTCCAGTAGTGGCCGAAAAATACCGGTGGATGGTCGTCGATACAGGTTGGGTTGGGCGCATCAAATCCACGACTCGAGCCCTGCTGCCCGGTGTGGTGAAGCTATTGACCGATCGGCCGGCTGCCAGCATAGAAATCAGGCGCGCGATCCTTGTACGTGACACCATGCAGCACCAGCAATTTCTGTCGAAGCTCTTCGGAGGGGGCTTCGGAAGGGATCGTTCTCAATGGCGCAGCATAGACACCGGCCCAAACATACAGGGCATCGGCCGCCAGGGTGTAGGTCTTGGCTCCCTTGTCCGGCCCTCGGTAGCGATTATTGACGATTTCAACCGGATCAGTTTCCGTAGCTAGGATTTCAAGGGTTTGAAAGTCCTTGAGGAAGTTGGGGCGGACGTTGGGCTGATACTTGATTTCGATCACCCCAATGATGCTGCGTGTGTTGCAGACCAGAATATCAGGGTAAAGCCGAGTCTCCCCACCGTTGACCAGAAGCTTCGGTTCGATGAACATTCGCCGGTTGACTCGGTCATCTTTGACCGCCTGCAGCAGGCGCGCCACCAGGTGTACCTGAAGGGATCGTTCGGAATTGATGGTCTGCGTCAAATAGGTTTCGCGCATCGTCTCCACCCAGGCGGCCTTGATCTGTCGCCTTAGTAGCCCGCGGTTGTTCATGGTCCGCATGAAAAGTCTTCCCTTTGGCAGCCCATCCTCGAGCGTACATCATTCATTCTCCGTCTTTCATTCTCTGCGCTTCCCACTACAGACCCTGCACTGCTACCACTCATGGACCAGACGAGCGATTTCCAGTCGATGTCCTTTCGGCATGGGAGGTTGGTGAAGCGCGGCGCCGCCGTTAATAGTCCGGTGTGGTGTGGGGGGTATTTCAGTGCCTGTCCCGAAAATGGGGCGGGAGTGCCCTTGCTGATCGCACACTCACCAAATTGGTCGTTCGAAATTCGGAGTAGCTTTGATGGTCAAAAGTCAGGGCCCCCGGAGGGGCCCTGTTGGTGATCGGCCGGGTTTGGCGGAAGTGCCGATCATCAAACCGATTGAAGCGAAGCCATAGTGATTGCTGTGGCGTTGTAAGTTGCATGCGCGAGTGTACAAACGAAAAGGGAGCGGTAGCGTAGCCAGAGGTAGCCCCAGACCAGGCCGGGCAAAAGGAAAATCAAGTTGGCAATGAGACCCATCGGATGAACAGCTGAGAATGCCGCCGCGCTGATCAGCAGTGCAATGCTCGGCGCCAGAACTTGACCTAACCGGTCGAGTAACCAGCTTCTGAAGGCGATTTCCTCAGCCAGGGGGATTAACAAGATCAACGTCAATAGCGCCGGCCAATTGTTCAAAGAGAATCCGACTTCGGGAATCCTGCTGGCACTTTCCGGTGCCATCCATGCGATTAGCAGTCCAACAATTGGGGCAAGTAGAATACTTGCTACCAGTGCGAATACGATGGCTTTTAGGCCGATTCGGTCCGTTCTGGACTGGGAAATACTCTTCCTGCAACGCCGTTGCCAGCAGAAGAACGCAAAAAGCAGGATCGTGAAAGGGAGCCAGATAGCAAGAGATGTCGGGCGTAGCAGGTTCTCTCCATCGTCGGTCCGACTCATGTTGATTCTCAGCCCATGAATTTTTGGCGGATTCATAGCTTTCAGCACAGCGTCTATTCGGGAACCAAAGGGATCAGAGCCAACTTCGCTCCTCGGGGCCGAATGGCTCCACAGGATAATGAAGTCTGCTTCGTGATCCGGCATTTGCTCGCCCGGAATAATGACGATCTCGCGGCTGATCTCTTGAAGCTGGGCTTCCAACTCCTCAACACTCCAACCCTCCTCGGAAGGCGCGTTGAAGGCCAGTTCATAGTCAAGTGCAACTGGCTGCAGCAATGCTGGAATTGCTACCAGCAACAGAAACAAGCCGAGAAAGCCAACGAACCACAGGTAGGTGACTTTCAACGATGAAATGATTGGCCGATAGTGTGGCCATGCAGCTACTACGCTAGACATGTTCTAGGTTTGAGATTCACGTTAGATCTTTTCAATGATGTTGTTCTAAGTCCGGGGCGTCCCGATTGACGCCCCGGACAACGAGGTGGAATAGTTGGCTAGAATCCGTCCGAGACAATAAACGGTCCTTCGTCTGTCCAGTCCCAGTCAAAGGGCGGAGACCACCACAGGTACATAGATCCCCCCCAGAAAGCTGAAGGGTCAGGTAGCGGGGGCGGCGGCGGGGGCGGCGGGGGTTCGTTGCAACGCACTGATCCAAAAAACCCGCAATAGCCAGTAATCATGTCATCAACGCCATCCTCTTCACAGGCTTTGGCAAGAGTGCGCGTTGAAACAATGTGATTAATTACGCATGCGGCGCCACCAATTGCAAATGGTATCCAATTGATTTGGTAGTCATTTTCATCACCAATCACACTGCTTCCCAAGCCAAGTTGCGTTGAATCCAGGAGCGAACTGGATCCTTGGATTTGTTGGCCAGGTCCGCCGCCACCAGAGCCGGGATATGGACCCGGTCCCCAAGATCCACCCTGTGGGAGGTTAGCGGAAACGGGAAAATTAATTACAGGAGCGACGAAGCCACCTCCCGGCGTAGAAACACCCGAAGGTGTGATGTGGTAATCAACTACAAAAGATGTGCCATCACTATACTCGTAGAGAACCGTGGTAATCAGTTCAGACCCATCCGCATTAGTGGTGCCAGATACTGTATTGAATGTCAGGTCCGGGGATTGGCTCCAAGCCGAACTGTTGCAGAGCATCAAGAAAATCGATGCGATAAATGAATTTATCCTCATTTCTATCTCCTTTCTTGGGAGCGCAAGATAGCGCGTATAAGCCAAACCCGCGTTAGTTATATATTTACCTGAGACTATTTGTCAAGCCCTCTAGACAACATGTTTTTCTGGAGGCGGGGAAATGCATCAACACAGAAGGCAAAAGCCTCGCATGGCCATGTCTTGTTGGGGGCTGCTATATACATAAGGGTTGGCCTTATGCTTGCGTTTGATGGATAAGATTTGTTCTCTGGATTTCGCCGAAATAACCCTGTGAATTGCCTTTCATTTCTTGAGATTTCGCCCTGAATACTGTAAACTAATACAGTATTTCAATCAGGGACGAATCATGGCGTCAACCACTCCCATTTGCGCTACTTTGCCTGAAGACGAGATCCGTCAGCTCGAGGATCAGATCACCGAGTTGGCCGCCCATATTCATGCCGCCAATTACCGGTTGCTGACGCTGATTCGCCGGTTTGATGAGTCAGGCGGTTGGGCCGGGCCTGGATTGCGCTCTTGTGCGCACTGGTTGAACTGGAAATGCGGGATCGGCATGAACGCGGCGCGCGAGAAGGTGAGGGCGGCGCATGCGCTGGTTGAGTTGCCGAAGATCAGTGCGTCGTTTTCGAAGGGTGAAATCAGTTATTCCAAAGTGCGGGCCATGACGCGGGTGGCTACCGCTGAGAACGAGGAGTTTCTGCTGAGGATCGCCCTGCACGGCACGGCGGCGCACGTCGAGCGGGCAGTGCGTCAGTTCAAGCGGACCAAGCGCAATGAGGCGCTGGAAGCCGAGAATGATCGGCATGAGCGTCGACAGGTGGTCTGGCGCCTTGATGATGACGGTTCGTTTCTGTTCTATGGCCGGTTCACGCCAGAGCAGGGCGAGCGCATCATGAAAGCCATCGATATGGCCATGGACGACATCGATGAGGAACAGCAAGATGTTACCGCTGAAACGCCCGCCGAACCCAAATCCGGCCAACCGATCCACTCACCCGTCGATCAGCGCCGGGCCGATGCCCTGGAACGCCTGGCCGATGGGTTTCTTTCTGGCCGGGCGGCTGGAGTGAATGGCGGAGATCGCTGCACCGTGCATGTGCATACTGATCTCGATACCTTGCGCGCGGATGGCGAGGGCGCTGAATCCACGCTGGAGCAGGGCGGAAATGTTTCAGCTGAAACATCCAGAAGGCTGTCCTGTGATTGCGGGGTAGTACCGTGGAAAGAATCCGATGATGGCAAAACCCTGGATATCGGCCGCAAGACCCGCACCATTCCCCCATCCATCCGACGAGCACTCCAGAAACGCGACCAGGGCTGCCGATTCCCCGGCTGCACCGCCCACAAATACGTCGACGCCCATCACATCAAGCACTGGGCCGACGGCGGCGAAACCAAACTCGACAACCTGGTCACCCTGTGCCGGCACCACCACCGCCTGATCCACGAAGGCGGCTTCGACGTACAAATGGGTACCACCGGCCAGCCCATCTTCTGCGATCCCCAAGGCAAATCCATCCCCCAAGCGCCAATGACGCGTTTCCGCGGAAATGTTTTCGGCCTGATGACCCAAAACCGCCGCGCCGGCGTCGATGTTTCCGCTGAAACCTGCATCCCCGACTGGTGCGGAGAAAAGATGGACGACGATCTGGTGGTTGGGAAGCTGATTGAGCTGGACAGCCAGAGCCAATGATCCTCGGCCTCATGCCGAACGGCAAGCTCTAACCCAAAGCTGGAGGCAGACAGTATTTCTGATTGGCGGGCTGAAAGGAATCGCGCAAATGGCATCCGAACTGCGAATGCTTGAAATGTACGCAAATAACGTATAGTCTTTCATGAAGCTGGTTTTCTTTGAAACACCGATTTTTACCCGTTTGCTGCCAGACTACCTGGATGATGATTCGTATCAACAGCTCCAGAAGGCCTTGATCGCTAACCCGGAAATTGGTGTGGTCATGCGCGGCACCGGCGGATTTCGCAAGCTGCGGTGGAAGGATCCACGCCGCGGTAAAGGGAAGCGGGGCGGCTTGCGGGTGATCTATTACTACCTGACCGAAGACCGGCAGATTTGGATGTTCACGATTTTTGATAAGGACGAAGCCGCAGATCTGTCTGCCGATGATCGACAGGCGTTGAAGCAGGCAATCCGGGGTGAGTTAAAGGCCAGGAGAAGGGTATGAGCGGCAAGAAGCGCAGATTGCTGGACGAGTTGCTCGAAGGGGTCGACGCAATGCGTCAGCAGCGTGAGGGCAAGATTACGTTGCAGAGCCATGAGGTTGAGGAGTTGCCTCCTTTGTCCGTTGATGCCGAGACCATCCGCGAAACCCGCGAACAACTGGCCGTGTCCAGGGCAGTATTTGCTCGCCGCCTTCGTGTTTCAACTCGGACACTGGAGAACTGGGAGCAAGGCCGAGCTCGCCCGAATGCTCAGGCGGCTGCATTGATTCTGATGGTTCGCCAGTACCCGGATACCTTTTCTCGATTGCAGTCACTTGATCATCAGGCCGCCTGAGAATCTCTGGGAGAATTCGGATGGAACGCATGGTCTTTCGAGATATTAAATAGCAGAAATTCTGGTGTCGAAGGTTTCCGTAGGCGCAGAGCTTCAATCGCTATTACAGGCGTTGACTTTGAACTTCAATGAACTATGTCGATTATCCGAATCCCATACATTGAGCCTAAGCTGCAAATCTTCTTCCTCCTGCTTCGATTTAATCTGGATCGCAACTGTGCTTCCGTGTGCGCTGACGTCTATCTCATCAGAAGCGGGGTGAAGTTCAGCTCTGTAGGGTGGGACTCCTCCTTCTATGGGGAATTCTGTTTGGTTCCCGGTGCATCCAGGAACGCTTTCTTCGCCATCGCTAGTTGTTGGAACTATTGATAGTTCAACAGGTGCTTTGGCAATTCGATCCGGTGACAGTGCGCTGAGACCATCAACAACGGAACAGCTTCTTATAGCAGTAACCACCTGCTCTTCAATAAGGATCAGCCCTTCCAATGAGTTTAGTTTGCTCCTCAGTCTAAGCAAAATCTCTCGGATTTCTCGAAACGATTGATCGTCGATTGAAACACTTTGGCCAGAGATCTGAATTTTTCCATTTGGCTCATCATATGAGTCGAGTACTGCATCAATTGATGATTTCTGTTCTGCAACATTTTCTGGAAAGTCAAACGAAGAGATAGGCAGGGATGTTCGACTTAGATCCTGGATAGATACGATTGACCCACGTATGGCCTGATTTACTTCTCCTGTTATCCGTGAGACAGCAAGAAGCATTTCTGATTGAATTCTATGTGTTGAAGGGTAGCTACGCTCGAATATTTCGTCGTCAAGACGCCGTAGGTACGTTGCTACTGTTGAGTCAATTTTCTCCGGGTCTAAATCATCTGCACTGAACCTGGTTGGAATAAGGTCATTCGGATAATTTGCCAGTGCACACTCCATAGCGCCAATTCCACGAAGATACGCATCGATTCGGTTAACCTGAATCAGAGCATCAGAAAGTGTTAATCCAATGATTCCGCCCGTTGCTAAGCTGGCTGTTGCAGCTGCGCTTTTACTTCGAGCCGTCCGATAGCCGATGATTGCGGCTAGGGGCAACAGCGCTGAGGAGGCAATGGTATTACCCGTTTGCAGGTTAGAGACGCCTTCGCTCCATTGTTCTATTCTTACAAAGGCGAGTTCCCTCGGGTCTCTATAAAACTGACCATATCGGTGCTCCAGGCCGTCATCTTGCTTCGGGTTGTCATCCATGCTGGGAAAATGCTCAGGTATAGGCCTAGCAACTCCAACGCATCCGCTGAGCAATAGGATGGATATTGAGAGTACCGCAAGGCGTATGGTTAGATATTTGAAAGTAGGGTCTGTTTTCATTTTGGCAGCCGTTAGTAGCTTCTACGGAGAGTTCTGTCACTTTTGATCCCAATCTCTCACCATCCTCGCTTAGTGGTCATGAGACGCCTTGATCTCCTAGCATGTGATCAATTTGGGACAGGTTGGGCGCCCGGGGCAACCGGGAAGTCCAGAATCTCAAAGACTGTGATGAGATCCAGGCCGTTTAAGATCAGTTCTAACTCGCATCAGTGGTTTTACGCAGAAAAGCAGGGGTTGGGGATCCTCCGCAAAAGGAAAAACCAGAATCTCAAACCGCCTACTGCAGGGCTCGCCATGAGATAAACTGACAGCAGAGGTTTTGCAGGAGGGATGTATGAGCGATTATCGGGGCCGAAAAGAACCCGTTATTTCCGAAATAGCTTCGCGAGATGAGGATCTTGGCCCGATCTACAAGGGCCTGGAGTCTCTACCGAAGCCTGGAATGCATCCGTTGGCAATAATGGCTCTTGCGGCGGTGGTGCTGGCCTCCCTGGTGTTCGTTTCCGATCGTGCTTATCAGCGATACCAGGAATATCGCCTGACGCAAGAGATGCAGGCGGTGACCGACGGCTTGCAGCAGTCGGCTGAAGCAATGGCGGCCCGGGAGCGCGCTCGGGTCGAGCAGGTCAGACGAAGCCGCGCCGCCAGCAGCCAGGGTCGCTGGCTGGAGAACAACTGCAGCGACTGGCGGCGGCAATATGAAAGTGATCCGCAGCCAACCGCCAGGAGCGAGATGCGGCGCCATTGCCAGATTTACGAGCAATTTCTGGCCACCGGCCATGCACCGGTACGTACGGATTGAGTGCAATTAAACCGGGTAGGCGTACTGCGCCTGATGGTGTTATTCGCGCCAGGATGCTCTGAATTAACCAACCCCGGCTTCGCGCATGATTTCTGGGTGACGACTTGCGATTTTGGTCAGGGTGCGAGCGGCGCCAGAGGGCGACCGGCGGCTCTGTTCCCATTCCTGGAGCGTTCGCTTGGAGATGCCCAATATGTCGGCAAATTCAGCTTGCGATAAGCCCGCTTTATGACGCGCCTCGGCGACTTCGTTGGCCTTTACTTCGGTTACACGCGCGGATTGTCCTGCTTTCATTTCGCGCACAGAGTTCAGGAGTTTCTGGCCGATGACCTCGTCTGAAGACGGCCTTTGTGATCCCTTGCGATCACTCATTCTCTAATTCCTCTCTAATCGCCTTTAGCAGGTGGCCGGAAATGGTGAAAGTTTGTCAGCCTCGGCTCGGACCGTGGATGTTTCGATGATTGTGTAAGCTGGAGGAAGCATACGTTAAAGACGGACATCAGGGAACGGTAGGCGACGTTCATGGATTCGGCATTTGGCTTGGCTCTAGCTACTGTTGGAATTCAGTGAAAAGGCGTTTATCGTTGCGATATTCCAACAAGAAGTTTCTTCAATGACAAAGATGCGCTTAACTTCCTTCGTTCTTTTGGCTCTGATACTGACTGGCTGCGCTTCGATTCCGTTGGGGACGATGTGGAAAATGTACCGATTGGGGCCGGAAGGCGTTCTGAACGCCAATCCTTCCGAGGTTCGCGCGGCCGTGCTGTCGGATTCGTGGTTTCTGGACAACAAGAATTTCGATGAGGGCCGATTGGAGCTGGAAATGCGACGCGCTGACGATAGTGTGGAATCGTTTTCATACGTGCTGGAGTCGGTTTCCAGCGAAGAGTATGTCGGACTCGACCGACCGGACCCCGGCCAGCGCTGGCGGGTTTACGCGATCAAGCGCGACGAGCTCGAGGCCTTTCAGTCCATGCAGAGTCAGCTCGCTGGGTGGCTGGAAACCGAAGAATTCAAGGGTGGATCAATGTCGGTCGCGGTCAAGTTTGATCGTGGGGCAGAAGGGGAAGCCAGTTCCATTGGGCCCGGAGATGACTCGGTCGACGATTCACGAACCTACCCGGGGGAAGTCCGGTTTCGCATTGACCTGCGCCTAAGTGAAAACGAAGGCTACTTCACGCTTATTCGAGAACACTCCATGCCGATCAAACGGTCAAACATGGCATTGGATGAGGAACCCAGCTAGGGCAAGCTCAAAGAGGGGAGCCAGCTCTGGATTGTCATCGTGATTGAACGGCCCTGGGAAGGCCATTAACCAGCACTTGACCGAATGATTCGATGCCTGTCCCGGAATCTCACGCCTCAACGAAATGCGCGCTAGGAAGGGTTATGGCACGAATACCTTCCTTTCAGTTCCCGATGGGTGGCTGTTCGGTGTGGATCTGTGGCATTACGATGGAGACCTTGGTTTCGTTTCAATGGATGGGGATGTGCAGCGTTTCGCACCGCGTTCGGCCCACTCGGCCGTCATTGTGGAAACGCAGTTTGGAATCACATCACTTGGCCAGGACGTGTTCCATGGAGGAGACGGCGGGTCGCTTGCGGTGATTGATCGTGGCGACAATGGTGAATGGGCATACACAGAAATCCTGGAACTGCCGTCCGAGGCATTCGGTTATGCCTTTGCACCTGACGGCACGCTCCTGGTCAAGGATCCTTAGGGCGCTGTAGCAATCTCGGCAGATCGGACCATATGGCTGTTGGAGTGCCCTGACTGAACGTCATTCAGCGCAGGGCAAAATCGACGGCCCCGATGAAGCTGTCGTGGCCTGGCTCAAAGCGCAGACTGACACTGCGCTGTTTACCACCAGCGTCACGGTGATGGCGTCTCCAGGAGATCACACTTAGGGAACCTTTGCGTCATCATGCCCAGGCTTGGCCTGGATCAGCGCGACTTGTTCGTTCTGTCTGGGCTGATCTTCCTCGAACTGGTCCTGGAATAGCAGATCGGCCAGTTCCTCGAGACTGAGGGCCCAGAAACCGCCGGTCAGGCGCCAGGATGCGCCAGCCTGTGCGCGCGCTTCGGTGGCATCCCACTGGCCGATGGTTCCCGCTAGCCGCCACTGCTCATCGGCAGATTGGGTGTCCAGCACACCACCGCTGTCGACCGTATGCCAGGTAATACAGAACTCGCTCTCACAGCTCTGGGCCGAAGCGGTTCCGATCAGTGCGATCATGGGCAAGCCCAAGCAAAAACGTCTGATCCCGGTCTTGATGTTCATGACGATTCGATGATCCCGGATTTCCGACAAGCATACTCCAGTACAGTCAGTTCGCAACAGGGATTATCGGCTTTTTAGGGCCAACGAATCTGTGGCATAGTAGCCAACAAAAATTTACAGTCCATGTTCGATCGACCGGGCCAGGTCATCGCCCCTGCAGCTCGAAGTCCCGTGCTAAATGAGGAGTATCCAGATGACGCGTGATGTACTGATGGTTATGGTAGCGGGCCTGTTGAGTTTGATGTTTCCGCTCGCTACGGTGGCGCAGCCGGAGACAATCACATTTCAAGGGGCATTGGATGACACCCAGACCCCGGATGGAAATGGCAGCTATCTGATGGAGTTTCGTCTGTTCGACCAGCCGGCCGGTGGCGCCCCGATCGAGGTGCTGACCGATATCCCGGTGACGGTCGTGAACCGGCTGTTCATAGTGATGTTGAACTTTACCGACCCTGCAGCCTTCGACGGCAACGAGCGCTATCTGGAAACAGCAGTTCGGCGGTCATCCGAGGACCCCTTTGAGACACTTGTGCAGCGTCAACGGATCACCAGTGCACCCTATGCCCTCCGTAGCGCAACGGCGTCGAATGCTGATGCCTTGCAAGGCCTGAGCATAGACGGATTCGTGTTGAATTCGACCACTCAGCAACCGTCGGTCGATTTCAACATTGGTGGCAATGGAACACTGGGCGGGACACTGTCGGCCAACAGCGCCTCGATTGGAGCGGGTGGCCTTGCGATGAACGACGCGCTGCTGCGTCTGCGCCCGATCGGCGACAACACCACCGGCCTGATTTACTCAAGTGGCGTGTCTGGCCTGGAATTTCGCGCGCTTGGCGGCTTTATCTGGCGCAATGGCCCCAGCGCAGCAGCGGAGCGAATGCGGTTGGACGCATCTGGCAACCTGTCTGCTGCCGGTAGTGTCAATGCAGGAGCGCAGTTCAATATCGGTGGCCAGCGATTCGCAACCGGCAACGGAAGCCTCAACACCTTCGTCGGCATCGATTCAGGGAATAGCGCCACGGGGCAGCAAAATACATTCTTGGGGAGCCGATCCGGGCAGTCCCACCTGACGGGAGTCAGAAATACCTACGTTGGTGACGCTGCTGGGTCCGAAACCACCAATTCGAACGAGAACACGTTCGTGGGGGCGCTCGCCGGCCTTAACGCCATGACGATCGGCCCCAACACGCCCGCGCAGAACAGTTTTTTCGGCGCAGGAGCAGGTCAGAACACTACAACCGGGGCCGGCAATACCTTCGTTGGTTTCGTCGCCGGCAACAACAATACGACGGGCAATTTCAATACAGCGATCGGATATAACGCCAGTTTCGCATTCGAGACCCTGTCAAACGCGACGGCGATCGGTGCCGGTGCGATCGTATCGACATCGAACACGATCGTGCTCGGAACACCTGATGAACGGGTGGTTATCGCCGGGCTCGCCTCGGGACGGTCGGCACTCTACGTCAGCAACGGCGGCGAGATCGGCATTTCCACCTCCAGCCTGCGCTACAAGACCAACGTGGAACCATTCCTTGATGGATTATCGCTGGTGAACGAACTCCAGCCGATCACCTTCAACTGGAAAGATGATGGCATGCCAGACGTGGGCCTGGCAGCAGAAGATGTCGCACAAATCGAACCGTTGCTCGCCACCTACGATGACGACGGCCGGGTTGAAGGAGTGAAGTACGATCGCTTGACCGTCGTACTGCTCAATGCAGTGAAGCAGCAGCAAGCGCAGATTGAAGCGCAACAGAGCCAACTTGATGAGCAGCGGCAGTTGATCGAAGAGCTGAACCATTACATCCGGCATGGCCGAACCGGCGACTAAAGAAAAACTGTGCCGACTGGACGGGTCACTACGAAAATGATCCGCAGCCGACGGCCAGGAGCGAGACGCGCCGCCATTGTCAGATTTACGAACAATTTCTGGCTACGGGCATAGCACCGGCACCTACGAACTGAAGCTTTCGGCCAGCTCAGCGTTGATTTCATCGATATCGATTTTATCGGGATCGAAGGGCTGGTCGGTCCAAATGAGAAATTCTACGTGGTCCGGATGGGTTGGGTCGGAAATGGCGGCGAGGAATTCCAGGTAGCCTGGGAGGCCGCCGACATCCTCCGGTGGGCAGGCGCGGCCGCCATCCAGGCACTTCAATCGGTGGTCAGTGCTGTTCGGTGGCAGGATCTTTTCCAGCCTGATGCCGTGCTCCCAACCATCGCCGAAATCATACGCATAAAGGAGTTTGTCGCCTGGATTCTTGATGAGTTGATCCAGGCGGAAGCGGGATTCGTCCTCAATCGGTTCGATATCCCACTCCGGATCGGGTTGGCCATAGCGTCGCTGGCCGTCGTGGAACTGGTGAAGGTGGCAATTCAGCCAGCCCATGGCGATCTGAAGCACGTCATGCAGGGCCGGCAATCCGATGTTGGCGGGCACTCGCAGCCGTCGCCAGATGGCCGGTCCGGATCCAAGCAGCTCGACATGAATCTCGTAGCAGCCCCGATCAGCGGCCGGAAGCCCTTCGGCCATCACCCGCTTGAAAGGATCGACCGGCGATGGCCACTGAGCAGGATCCAGCCCAGCCAGTTCCATCCACTGAGAAGAGAATGCGTGGGAGGGCACCAGTCCTTCAGGCAGATTCTTGCCAGCTCGTATCCCCGCATTAGGCACCAGGCCGGCATCGAAGGCTTCCCACGCGTCGGCTGGCAGTTGGTTGAATCGTTCGGTCCAGAAACGGACGCAGAGAATGAAATCATTGATATGGGCCTGCACGCTGCGGTCCGAGCCGGGCTGAATGCAAACGGGTTGACCGAACCTGTCGACCGCTTCGGTCATCCGATGCACCAGCCCGGGCGGGTTTCCGTGCAACAGGGCCAGCTCCTCCGCCAGCCGCTCTCGGAACAGTTGCGGAAAGTTTTGAAATTCCTTTTGCCGTAGCCCTGGCATCAGTACGCCGTAGCGACTCGAGGCTTCCATCAACACCACGCATTTTCGCCGCTCGATGGTGACTTGATGGCCATACCAGACAAGAGTATTGACAGCACTTGGACGGGGGGCCGGGCTGGGCCGCAGACTCTTCGAAAGGGCGTTGGACGTATTGATCAGAAACATGGCGGTAGTTTACCCGTCCCAGTGATTGGCTAACGTTGACATCGGCATTGTGGCCATCCTCCACCAGCGCATGCACCAGATCGAGCGCTTTTTGGCCGACTTCTAAGACTAGCGAATCCGCTGCCCCCGGACCTGTAGAGAGGGGACGCAAACCGAGCCACGAATGCCTGGCCCGGAACCATAGCCGTGTTGGGTAGAATGGATATTGCTGGTTCCCGGGTGGCGGGTGCCTGAGGGCAAAACAGGGAGATTTCATGCGCTCGATCATTGTTCTGGCGATAGCAGTTCTGGTGACGGCCTGCGCCATCAAACATCAACCGCTGCCGGAGGGATACAGCGGCCCGACGGCCATGATCATCGATACGATGGATCCGGTCTCGTCGACTCGGGTCTTTTTCTTCCAGCTGTTGAACATCGATGAGCGGGAGGTGTTGCCCAGCTCAGTGAAAACGGCCAGTGCCAGTGCAGGTCAGGGTTTCGTGATGAATCGGCATGTTCAGAGCCATGTCGTTCCAGCCGGCGAGGCTATTCTCATGCTTGAGGCCAAAACTCACGTGGCTGCACCGATCCTCGCGCTGGGTGGAGGCATGTACAAGGTGCAGGGTGAGGTCTCGGTCACGCTTGAAGAGGACGTCGGATACTACGTGCGCGGACACCTCAGCAAGGATTACTCGGCGGTCTGGCTGGAGGATTACAGTGGCCGGATCGTATCGGAAAAGATCGAAGTTGGCGATCCACCGGCTGACCTCGCGCTCCTGTAACCGGCATCGCAAGTAGGGCGGACAAACGGAAGTTTATTGTTGCGCGCCGGAAAGCAGCTTTGCCGCGATCTTGCCGAGTTTTTGATCGAATGTGGCCAGCGGTGCGCGCATTTCCAGCGCCAGTTGCAGGTAGGCTGCGTCGTATGCGGTCAGTCCGGTGCGCTCGGCCAGTTCGAACTGCGCGGCAACATCGACGCTGCAACGGGTGAGTTCCAGTGATGCCAGGTCGGCCAGCGCTTGTTGAGCAAGCTCGGTGTGACCTGCGGCGGACTTCTTCAACGCAACGCTGACCATTTCATGATTCAGCAGATCGGGTGCGAACATTGCCTTTCCGGCCATCGCCAGCGCCGCGGAATCCCGATCGGGTTCGTCGAATAGCACGGCCGCCAGTGCGCTGCAATCGACCACCAACGGCGGTTTTCGCGTGTATTGTCCGGCCGGTTCGGCGACGATCAGCTTGTCATCGCTCATCGCGTTCGCGCCGAATCAGTTCGGCCGAGCTCGGCGCGTCGGTTACTGGATGTGGTTTTCTGTGTCGGTGTTCAGCGACGATTTGTTCGATCGATTTGACGCGAGCAGGCTCGCTTCGGTCATGGCGGTCCTGCACTGGAACCGGACCGGAAGCTTGCACGGCCCGGCATACCAAATCCAATAGTTCGCCCTGAAGCGAGCGATGGTTGGTATGGGCGCGGGCGCGCAACCGAGTAACCACATCTTCGGGTACGTTCTTGATCGAAAGATTGGGCACAGCAAATGCTCCGGTACCGAACGGTTCCATTTTGGCACCAAGGTGGAGCCATTTCAACTGCGAAGAGACGCTCACGTCCTGGCGATTCGGGAAATGAAGAGTCGTCTGGCAATATCATTGGAACAAGAGTTGATTTGATGTCATATTGACAATTTGAAGTCATTGCTGTCACATATGCACATTGATAGCAATCGCCTTAGGATCTGCCAATGCCTACCATGACCGTAAGAAACCTGCCCAGCGACGTGCATCGCCGGATCAAGATCTATGCCGCCGAACAAGGCATCAGCGCTGAAGCTGCCGTGCGCCAGATTCTCGATGAAGCCACCCGCCCTGCTAATCGACTCGGGGATGTCGTGGTCGCCTATGCGCGTTCACGGCAAGTCGATTTTCCGGTCACGCTACGCGATCGCACCCCCATCGAACCTGCAGATTTCTCGTGATCGTCCTCGACACCATTGTGATCTCGGAACCCATGCGAGGTGCGCCTGACGGCACAGTAGTGACCTGGCTCAACGAGCAGGTTGAGAGTGCGCTGTTCACGACCAGCGTTACGGTGATGGAACTGCGGTTCGGGCTTGCGCGGCTGCCCGAGGGCAAGCGCAAGACCGATCTGCATGCCGCGCTCGACTTCACGCTGTCGCGTCTGATCGGTCGGCGTATCCTGCCGTTTGACACGGCTGCCGCTATCGAAGCCGCCGAGATTGCAGCACTGGCCGAAGCTGCAGGCACTCCCATCGGACAAGCCGATAGCCAGATCGCCGCGATTGCCAAATCACACGGCTTTAGCATTGCCACTCGCGATACCGCCCCTTTTCAGCAAGCCGGTCTGACCATCATCAATCCATGGGAAACTCGGTGATAGATAGCTGTTTCAATGCCCGTCCCGGAATCGCGCGGCGTTTGGCTTGACTCTGGATACTGTTGGGATTGTGTGTACTTGGCTCTTACCATCGCTTTGGGCTTGCCGTGTCTGCCAATGCTACTGCTTGTCGAAAGTTGTCTCGAAAGATGTCGTCACGCTGGACCAGGGTGATGGTGAGTGTAGAAGCCTCGTCGAAGTACAAGCCCTCGTGGGCCGCTTGGGCGGCGTTGTCGTCGAGGCCGAGGCGCAAGGTGTTGCCGTCGAACAGGATGGCTTCGAGTAGCACGCCCTCGCCACGATCGGTGACAACAAAGGGCACGTCTTCGATCAGCCCGTCGATCTCCTGGCCGTTGAGCAGGAATTCGGTCCCGATGAGATGCAGCGCGACATTGCGGTTGATCCAGGCAGCGCCGCCGGTCGGCGAGGCGGGGGTAAATTGGCCGCCGGAGATCTCGATGTTTGCCGGGTTGCTGGTGCTTGACGAGTTGCCGACTCTCAGGGCCGGTGCGTAGCCAGCGGAGGTCGTGCTGCCGACAAAGATCCCACCGGAGATCTCTGCGTCCACATCAAAATCTCTCCGGGAGATGGTGAGCGCAGACCGGCCGTCACCGGCCAGAGAGGTGCCGGCAGTGAAGGTCCCGCCGGAAATGTTGATGTTTATCGCGTCCTCTATCGACTGGACTGCGAGTGCATCGCCGGGGCTATCGCCACTGCTGCTGCCGGTAAATGTTCCGGCGGTGATGTTCAGGTCTCCGCCCAAGCTGAGAATGCCCGTGCCACCGTAACCGTTGTACTCGGCGGGATTGCCCAGGCCATCGATGCCCGCATTGCCTGCATCGCCACCGATGAATGACCCGCCTTGAATCGCAAGTTGTCCGCCGTTTTGCAAGACTGCCTGTCGGCCGCTGCCACCATCCCCGGCCGCGGCCTCCAGTCCGGTGGCGTCACCCCCGTTGCCGCCCGATCCGCCGGTGAAACTGCCACTCAGTATCGCGATAGACCCGCCGTCCTGGATCAGTGCGTCTGAGCCATCACCGCCGAATCCACCCGGAGAACCGAAGTCTTCGGTGACAACCCCGCCGTCACCCCCGTCGCCACCGTTTCCGCCGATAAGGGTGCTGTTTGAAATCGTGGCGCTGCCTGATCTGAACTGGAGCGCCGGGCCGATGAAGGCGAATGCCCCGCCGTCGCCGCCTTGCGCAAAGCTGGCGCCATCCGTCGCATTGGCACCCTGGCCGCCGCTGGAACCGATGACCGTGGCGTTGTCGATGGTCAGGGTGTTGCCGGCGAAGTCGATGCCCGCCCCGCTATTGAAGCCGCCCCCGTTACCACCAAATCTGCCCACGCCGCCGTTGCCATTGGCGCCTGTGGTCACCGTGCCGGCGGTGAGATTGAGTGACCCGTCATCAATGACCTGAACACCGATGCCGCCGGCCGCACCATTGCCGCCGCTACCGAAGTTGGCCTGATTGCCAGCCCCGCCATTTCCTCCGGTACCGCCATCGACCGTCCCACCGTTGATGTTCAGCAAGCCCGAGACGATCACCGCAGTCCCGCCCGCGGTCCCGTTACTGCCGTGAACGCTGCCAGTGGTCCCATCAATACCTGCTTCGCCCATGGCTGACTGACCAAATTCGAGAGTCAACTCTTCGCCGGCGGGCACAATCACCTGGGCCGAAGTGACACCCCCGATGGCACACAAAGCGGCGAATACGGTGCTCAACGAAAACGTGTGGAAAATGCGAGATTTCATCTTTTTTGTCCCCCGATAGTTCTTGAGTCTGGAGTGTCAGATTTCCTTTCTGGTTGTTGTTATAAGCGCGATCGGCCAGCTATTTGGTCCATCCATTCTTGAGCGCAGTAGTCTGATTTTCACGCAGACTTGCTCAGAGGTTTCCTAGAAGTCTATGGGCACGTCCGCCTGGGCTATGCGGCCTCTTGTGACCAGATGTGCTTCTTCCCAGGTGCGACCCACTCCGAACTGCAGATGCGGGCGCGGAGGATCCTCGAGGTCGTCCAGTCCCAGGCTTTTCAGGGTGTTGTTCAGTTCGGCTTTGAGAAGGGCGGCCAGATTGCAGGCTTGCCAAGGTTCTTTGATCAGCACGTAAAAGCGACTTAAATACCCGCTGAAACCAACCTGCCTGCTGTCGCGAACCACGTTACCCAATGCCCGCATGATCGTGTTGCGCCGGCCCTCGGGGCCCACTCCTCGCAGCGCCTTGAGGCCCTTGACCTTGACGGCCATGAAATCGCGATCGTACAGGTGGCCGGTGCTCAGCAATGTTTCGCGTTTGTTGAGGAAGTTATCGAAGTCGACCAGTTGACTGCTTATCACCAAAAGGTCTTCTGTTCCCTCCAATTCGGGATTGCGATTGACAAAGTCTCTGACTTCCTGAGCCAGCTGCCCCTGCCAATAAAGCAGCCGGCTGAGCGACCATGCGGACGACTTTTCCTGCTCGGATGGCGGTCGCAGCAGTTTCAGCTGATGAGCGAGGTAGAGCTCGTTTTCATAAGGCGTCCAGGCTCGGTTGGATATTGAGGTCATGACCTGGTGCAATCGATGATCCAGTCATCAGTATGCAGCAGGAGATTCTCAAAATGTGATACTCATCACATTAAGTTCACCGCTTGTCCCGGAATCTGGAATCGCTCCGCATCACAGCCAGCCGCGTCGCTTGAAGAAAAGGCATGGCAAAACCGCCAACAGTATCATCAGCCCGATGGCGAACGGATAGCCGATCAGCCATCCGGCCGGCACCGACTCTGGTTGACATTTGCCTGCCTTGGAAATAGTATATCCCCAATGTATATACATGCGGGCGGTTTGAATGGAAACACGAATCTTCAAGAGTAATCGAACCCAGGCGGTGCGTCTGCCCAAGGCAGTCGCGTTTCCCGAGTCGGTGCGAGAGGTCGAGATCGTGGCGCTGGGACGCTCGCGCCTGATCACACCTGCCGGCGAGTCTTGGGACGAGTGGTTCGACCAGCCCACGGCCAGCGCGGATTTCATCGCTGAACGTGTTCAGGAAGTCGACCAGGAGCGGGACGACTTCTGATCTCATGCTCAAGTATCTGCTCGACACCGACATCTCGATCTACGTGATCAAGCACAAGCCGCCGGAAGTGCGCGAGCAGTTTCGGCGCCACCATGGACGTATGGCCATTTCCACTGTCACGCTGATGGAACTGGTCTTCGGGGCGGAAAATTCGGCGCGGGTTGAGCATAACCTGGAGGTTATCGAAGGTTTTTCTGCCCGACTGGAAGTGCTTGATTACGACGCTGCCGCTGCCTGGCACACTGCCCAGATCCGCGCCGAACTTCGCCGCCGGGGAACGCCTATCGGGCCCTACGATCAGATGATCGCGGGACATGCACGCGCCCGTGGCCTGGCAGTGGTCAGCAACAACGGTGGCGAATTTCAGCGCGTTTCCGGATTGCGGGTGGTTAATTGGCGGGATTCCGAGGTCACGAATGAGTGACCGAACCGGATGCCTCCGCTGCATCAGCCGCCAACGCGATGGTGCGAGAGGCACCCTCCATTCGCGAGGTGTTGAGCTGGGCTTTGCAGTTTGTGGAGAGCGGGCCGTTTCCACCGAGCGCTGGCCGATGCCGAGTGCACCGCGCACCTGTTTGTTCGATTGCGGTCTGCTACTGAAGATGCAGGCAGCGAACCGCCATCAGCTGGCGCAGCGCGTGTCCCAAGCCGTTCGGGAAAGGCATGGCGTTGCTTGCTATTTCTGATCCGACTCGAAGCGGTCGTGGAACACGCCATCCACTATGGCGATCAGTCCGAGGTCCACACTGAGGTGGGTTGTTCCACCCTGAACTTCAAACTCCGCAGTATGGGCAAATTCGCCCTCGTCTATGGATACGTCGGCGCTGGTGATGCGGAAATCGGCTGAGATACCTGCAAGATCCCACCGGACGATATAAATACCCGGTTGCACATCCTCAAACAGATAATTGCCGTCGACATCGGTCACCGTATCCGCCACAACAATGGGTGGTGGATCTCCTTCGGGCGGATTACCCGTTACCACTGATATTGTCGACGTGTCCAATGCGATGGCACCGGCAGCCGAACCAGCCAGCAAGCGACCGTTCATGGTTGTACCGGCACCCAATGTGATCGTGGAGCCTCCGAGTATCGTTCCCTCCATGTGCGTGCTGGCCCCCATGGAAACAGCACCCTCCACGATCCAGAAGATATTCGCACTTTGAGCATCATTCATCAGCATCACGTTCCCTACGGATGCGGTTGCTCCCAAAGCGCCGACGATTTGCAGGATAAAAACACCTTCGGGGTCTCCTTTGGCATCCAGCGTCACCGGCGAGGCCAGGGTCGCGGCACCGCCGATTTTATAAACTCCGGGCGCCAAGGTCGTGCCGCCCAACTCATACGCAGCCGCGGAAAGCAGAACATCATAGGATCGATTCTTGCCATCATTGTAGGCCGTGGAAACGTCGGCCAAGGCGTTGGTTGCAACCGCATCACCGGTGGGGTAAATGGTTCCATCCGAGGTGATCGCCGGGGCGATGGCGCCTGCGCCCGACCCCACATCCTTTTCAACATGACCGGTTCCGGAAATCGCCCCGACCGCCAGGGCTCCGAAATTGGCGGCCGTTCCAAGGTCTATGGTCAGGCCTTCAGAAACAACCTGCAACAGACTGACCGGTACGCTCGAGAACCCGGTGGTTTCAGTCGGATCCTGAATGCCGTCGCCGTTCAAGTCGAGCCAGACACGACCACCCACGAGAGAAGGTTCCACCGGGACTGAAATTGTGGTCGTGTCTATCCCGATGGTGCCGGCCGCTGAACCCGCCATCAGGCGACCGCTGAGGGTTGTGCTGGCACCAAAAGCGATAGCAGCCGCTCCGAGGATCGTGCCCTCCGTGTGCGTACTGGCCCCCACGGAAACAGCACCTTCAACGATCCAGAAGATATTCGCACTCTGGGCATCATTCGTTAAAACCACATTGCCTATGGACGCTGTGGAACTGAAAGCCCCCACAATCTGGATGATGAAAACGGCATCCGGGTCTCCCTGGGCATTCAGGGTAACAGGGGAGGCCAACGTCGCCGCCCCGCCGATTCGATAAACGCCAGGCGTCAAGGTTCTACCGCCCAACTCATAGGCGGCCGCGGACAATAGAATGTCATAGGGTCGATTCATCCCATCAGCGTATGCCGTGGAATAATCGTCCAACGCGGTCATTACAACCGCATCACCAGTCGGGTAAATGGTTCCGGTCGAGGTGATCGCCGGGGCGATGGCGCCCGTACCCGACCCCACATCCCCATCGACATGGCCGGTTCCCGAAATCGCCCCTCCGGCCAGCGCGCCGAAATCGGCGGCAGTTCCAAGTTCAATGGGTTCCGCGCCAGCCGCCAACAATGTTCCGCCAGAGACCGCCATGCCGAGGAAGACGAAACCCGCCAGCAGGGCGGTCAATGCGAATTTACGGCAGAGGTGCATGAAGGGTGCTCCGGAATTCAGAGCGCCCAGCATGCTTCATGGGGGTGACGGGGTCTGTACGGTGAAGCACTCAGTTCAGTCTTGCCCTTGTTATCTGTTCTCCAGTTGGTCAAGCCGCTGGGCCAGGCTGTTGATCTGTTGTTGCATTGCCTCATTTTCCGCTCTTAGCCGGGCATTTTCCGCATTTTGCAGGTCCAGCATTTCCTGGATGGCGGCAATGGCGATCACGCCGAAGCCCGAGCTGTCCAGCGTGTAAACTTCTTCCTGCGAATCACCGATCCTGCCTTTACTGACCAGCTCCGGGAACAGCGGCTCCACTTCCTGAGCGATGAAACCCAGCGTAGCCTGGTTGGTGACGTCACCGCGGAAAGAATACGAGGAAGGATTCAGTCGAGCTACCCGTTCGAGTATTCCTTCAAGGGGCCGGATTCCCTGCTTCAGTCGGCCGTCCGAGACACTGGTGTAATTACCCGTGGCAGCATTGAACTGTCCCCTGAAAGCACCTTGGTAATACAGCTCCAGGGCCCCATCACCATTCGTAGAATACAGGGTCCAGTAGGCGTTGTTCGCACCCGGATTTTCAATCGTGACTCCTTGTGAGATGCCACTGCCACTTTCATGAACCATTGTGATATCGGCCCTTCGCGTGGACGTGCGGAACAGAACATCGTTCTGGCTATTCAGATTGAAGTGCAAGCCCACGCTGCTGTCGATCTCATTGCCGTCGATCAGTAATTTCTGAGAACCGGAGAGGATTTCCAGGCCGGCAGTCGTCCCATCATTCTCGGTGCCGTTGATCGTCAGTTTGGATGCCGGAGTTGTCGTTCCGATGCCGACATTCCCGTTCTCGTCGATCGCCATCCGATTCACATTTGAGGTTCTGAGCAACAGACTTCCCGGCTGACGGTTGCTCAAATAAAGATCGCTGCCGAAAACCTGCAGAAAGGCAAGATACTCGTCGCTGTCGCTGCGGAGTTCGACTAGCGGATTCGCCGCACTCAAACGAAGGACGAGCACATCCGGGCTGGAGACGGCTAAACTCCCGCTGATGACGCCGTCACCGTCGACATCCAGACCTAGCTGGGACCAGCACGGTACAGCCCAAACACTCAAGATGACCACAACAATTGCTCTTCTCATAAGTATCCTTTCATTCAAACCGGTCTTTGAAGATCAGATCCGGTGGTGGCGGACATCCGATGGCTTCCGTGCTGACACGAACGTTCACGGGGCTGACCAGGGCGCCGGTCTGAACTCGCAATCCGGGCTGCGGACAGCCGTTGCGGATACCGATCGACGCCATGGCAACCTGGGTTGACGGTCCCTGAACCAGGATTGGTCCATCCACGGTGCTTGTCAGCGGGCCGGTACCCGTCAGGGTCAGGCTCCGGCTGATCGCTATCTGTTCAGGATAGGCTTGAGCTGCCAGCTCGATGATGGTGCAAACCGGATCATCCACAGCCTGCTGCAGTGTCGGGTGGCTTGCTGACGGCGGCGAACACAGGATTGCCAGGGAGAGCTGCGGTACAGACAGGACGACAACAGCGAGCGCAGCCGCTACCGCACGCGATCGCCAGATGCCGTGTCTCGGAGCCGTGGCGGGTGTCCTGTGACTATCCGTGCAATCCTTGTCGCAAGGCATCTGAATTACTCACTCTGAAACGGGGATCGCAGTGTTTCGGCTCGAATCGGGTTTTGGCAATGATTGGCGCTGAAACACCCGGAATAGTGATCCGTTTATCAGCGGCTGTCAAGGCGGCTGAGGCGGCCAGCCGCTGCACATAAAAAACGTGCGAGCAGGGAATCCAGTGTGATGGAAGCCATTTCAAAGCCTGTCCTGGAATTGCACCCGTCTCATGCACCTAGCAAGGCGGCTGGAATAACACCGATGCCGTCCTTGCGACGGTATGCCTCAGGGCCGGTATGGATGACGATGGCGTCGAGCAGATCATCGCCTATGCGTTCCTGCAACCAGATCAGTTGCCGGACGTCATTGTCGGACACGCTCCGGCTCAACTTCACTTCGACGGCCAGCACCCGGCGGTCGGCGCGTTCGACAATGAGGTCGATTTCTCGTTGGCCGCCGTGTAGCCGCAGATGCCGCACCTGAGCTTCATTGGCCTGGGCGTAGACCCGGAGGCTGAGTGTCGCAAGGGACTCGAATAGCCGTCCAAGTAGCGATCCGCCACGGGCAATTCGGGGGCTGGCTTCATTTCCATCCAGAAGCGCATCGCCATTGAGACCGAGCAGACGCACGGCCAACGCGGGATCAGCCAGATGGTGTTTGGGGGCTTGGGTCAGCCGACTCAGATCGTTATGGGTTGGAAGCCATGCAGCGACGGGATCAAGAATCCAGAGTCGCATTAATGCATCGTGCCAGGGCTGGGTCGTTGTTTTGGCGGGCTTGTCACCCTCGCCACTCGTTGCGGCATCCCGGATGGCTTCGAAACTGGCCGTGGTGGCTGTGGCTGCGGCGTAAGCCACCATCCAGCGTTTCAGTGTCTCGGGGCGGCGGACGGACAGGCCCTGTTCTTCGAAATCCCGCTCGATGATTCGGTGCAGATAACCGTCCAGTTGTGCTCGCAAGCCTCTTCCAGAGTAATGACGCAGACCCGGCAGTCCGGATTGCACGATTTCATCGACATAATTCCTCAACTCGACTTTGCAGTGGCCACTCAGCGGGGGTCGCCGACCTCGGAGCAATTCGCCCAGACTGATCGTTGGGGCCACCAGATCGCGCTCGGCGAGGGCCAAGGGTCGCATTCGTGTCGTCACGATACGGCCAGCGCCGGAGTGGGTGGGTGCATCGGTCGGACTGGCTGAGCCCGTCAAGAGGAATGTCGATGGCTGGCAGCCGGCGTCGACTTCACGACGGACAACATCCCAGACGGCGGGTACACGCTGCCATTCATCGATCAAGATCGGTGGGTCACCAGACAGCACGCGTGCAGGTTCAGCCTCCACGATCTGGCGTTGCGCGGGTTCATCGAGTTCGTATCGGGTGTTGGCGCGCTGGCGCGCAGTCTCCGTTTTGCCGACGCCTCTGGCGCCTTCAAGGGAAATTGCGGGCAATTGAGGCAGTAACTCATCAAGTTCCTGGTCGACGATACGCTCGATATACACGTTGGTCACAGGAGCTCCTTACTGCCGCTCTACGCTACCGTTTCTCATGCTCCTACACTACCATTTATCACCGTCATACGCTACCGTTTCGCGTGATGGCCTGAACTCTGAGACAACGCGCTCTCGCTGGTCGCGGATGCCTGCTCAGGCGAACGTCTGTTGCCCGGCGCTTCCTGCAGCCTGAGAACACCTCGTCCGGCGCGGGTGTCGGAATATCGACTTCGCGTAGGTGAAGAACCTGATCCGGGTCACCGTAGCGGTCCTGGACCATCGCCCGCATGCGGGTCATCGGATGCCTCGCCGGTCCGTGTCAGTTTGCAGGCCAACCAGTCGCTGAAGAGGCAGGCCGATGAATCGATGAATCACGAAGGTCGCCAGCGCCATCAGCGAGCCGAACAGGGCCGGCAAGACGACGCCGAAGCCCACGCATGTTCCGAGCACGAAACCGAGCAGGCATTCGGGCCGGTGAACGGGCAGGAACAGGGCCAGCGGCAGCAAGCTCAGGAAAAGGTAGCTGGTGAGCGACTCATGGCCGCTGAAGAACGTCACGGACATGGCCACGCCGAAAGCCAGGCCGGCCAAAAGGCCGATGATGACTGGGTGGAGGCCTGGTGAATCCGCAGCGTCCAGGCGGCGACCGGTCAGACCCAGCAGCCCCCAGGTCAGAAGGGGCAGTAGCACGCCGCCAAACCAATCGGATATTCGCGGTAACTCAGGGTTGTTGAGCAGATGATGTCCCGGAACCCCTGTGTCGAAATGCCGCCACAGAAGCAGTGTCCAGATAGCCAGAGAAATGAGAACGGTCAGGCCGACTCTCAGCCGGTCGAATCGAGGATTTTCCATGCCACGGGCTCCGATGAGTTCTCGAAATCCTAGGTGACCGACGTCGGAAATGCCTGTGCCATGAGTCATCCGGAGCGACTGATTACCGCAGTGATAGCCCGGGTATACTGCGCCGGTCCCGTCCGTTTTTCGAACCCATGAACAGCTACGCCGTCATCGATTTTGAAACCACCGGACTGTCCCCGGCCCATGGCGCGCGGCCGACCGAGATTGCGGTGGTGCTGGTCAGCGGTGGCGAAATTGTGGACCGCTACCAGAGTCTGATGAATCCTGGCGTCCCAATCCCTCCGGATATTCAGGCGTTCACCGGCATCAGCAACGCGATGGTGCGCAAAGCACCTTCAATTACGGAGGTGATGACCGAGGCGGTGGGTTTTGCCGGCGGCCGACCGATCGTTGCGCACAATGCAGCGTTCGACCGGAAATTCTGGGAAGCGAGCACCGCCAGGCCTGGCTCGAGATCCCGCGACCGGTTCATCTGCTCGCTGTTGCTGGCCCGGCGCCTGTTCCCGGCCGCACCCAACCACAAACTCGCCACCCTGGTCAGGACACTGTGCTTGCCCTCAACGGGCCGTTTCCACCGCGCGCTGGCCGATGCCGAGTGCACCGCCCACCTGTTCATTCGATTGCAGCAGGAGATCGCGCAGGTCTTTGATGTCCAGGACTTCGATTGCGGTTTACTGCTGAAGATGCAGGCAACGAACCGCCACCAGCTGGCACGGTGTGTGCAGCGGTATATTGAAGAGATTGCGTCGGTTTGAAATTGATGCAGCGAAAGTCCGAACACCGCAACCGTGGCCGTTTTGCTTTCGGTGCTTGTCATTGTCCCTTTCCTCAATCTTCTCGGCACAGCCATGGGCGATACGACTGGATCGTTACGTTGATCAGGGGCAACGAGTAGGCGAATGCGTAGAACGACATTGACGTACAGAAATCTGTACGATAATATCGCTGTCATGTCTACCATCAGCTATACAGACCTGCGTCGTCATCTGGCCGGTGCCATGGATCAAGTCAACGAGGATCATGCGCCGCTGTATATCACGCGTCAAAAGGGCAAGGGGGCGGTACTCCTGTCGGCGGAGGACTATGCCTCGATCGAGGAAACGCTCTATCTGATGTCCAGTCCGCGCAACGCCTCGCGTTTGACCGAAGCGATTGAAGGATTGCGACGCGGCCAAGGTGATGCGCGCGACCTGATCGAGTGACAATCAGTTTTCATGCCCATGCCTGGGCCGACTATCTCCACTGGCAAGAGGCCGACCCAAAACGACTCAAGCGGATCAATGAACTGATCCGCGCAGTTCAGCGAGATCCCTTCAAAGGCATTGGCAAACCAGAACCGTTGCGGGGCAATTGGTCCGGATTCTGGTCAAGACGCATCGATCGAGAGCATCGCCTGGTTTACGCCCTGAAAGGTGACACCCTGCTGATCGCCCAATGCCGGTTCCATTACTGAACGGTGATCGCCAAGCCCAAGGAGCATCCGATGGCCATCCATTCCCTGAATAGCGCCCGCCTGGATATTGTCGAATCCGGCAGTGGTCCCGACACTCTCGTTCTCCTTCACGGCTTGCTGTTTTCGCACCGGATGTTCGACGCCCAGGTCGCCGGATTCCAATCCCGCTTTCGCTGCATTCGCATGGATTTTCGCGGCCAGGGAGACAGCGAGGTGACCGATGCCGGATACGATCTGGACACGCTGGCTGACGACGTGGTCGCGTTGATCGAGCATCTCGACGGCGGCCCGGTTCACCTGCTTGGCTTCTCGATGGGCGGGATGGTGGCGCAGCGGGTGGCGTTGAAGCGGCCAGAGCTGTTGCGATCACTGGTGCTGATGAACACCTCGGCCGAACCCGAACCGATCTACAAGCGCCCGCGCTTTGCGCTGCTGAACCTTGCCGCGCGGTTTCTGGGTCTGGAGAAAGTAGCACCAAAGATACTGCCGCTTTTGTTCTCCGATCGATTCATCGAAGACTCGGCGTGTCGCGAGGAACGCGAGCGATGGTTGGCGATGGTGACGACTAACGACCGGATCGGTGTCAGCCGGGCGGTACGCGGCGTGGTGTCAAGGAAATCGATCCTGGATCGCATTGACCAGATCCGGCTGCCGACGCTGATCATCACCGCCGATCAGGACCGTGCCACCCCTGAAGCTCGAGCGCGGAACCTGCACGAGCGAATCGCTGGCTCTGAGCTGATAATAATCGAGGACAGCGGGCACATGACCGTTGCTGAGAAGCCGGCAGAGATCAACCAGGCGCTCAACGATTTCTATGCCTCGGTAGCGTAGCTGAACCCCGGATTTTCTATTCCACCGGTTGGCAGTTCCAATTGCCTCAGATGTTCCCTGGGGTGGGCTCTTGGGACTCTTGGCGTTTCCAGTTTCATAACGCGTTCCCGTTGCGGTCGATGGCATTGAGCTGTTGAGCGTCGGGTGCCTGTTCGGGCTGTGGAATCCAGCGGGAATAGCAATCGCGATCGGTCAGGCAGGGATCGGTCAGGGTCTTCAGAAACGCCACCACCGCATCGAAGTTCTCCTGGTTGCTCAACTCGACCGGGATCTGCGGCATTTCGGTGTCGGGATGGTCCTGTCGCGCAGCCGCCAGGCTGTCAAGGGTAGCTCTCAGGTTGGCCAGGACGGTATCGGCGTGCGTGGCGCAGTCGGGCTGGGTGTCGAAGGGTGGAATGCCGCACCAGGCTCGGTTCAGGATGGGCCCGAAGGCGGTGCCGCTCGGATTGAAGTAATGCGCGGCCACCTGGTTCAGGCTGGTGTAGGCACCGGTATGACCGTAGGGTGCCGTCAGTTCGACGTTCAGCAGGCTGGGCGTACGGAAGGCGTGGAGATCGGTCGACGCCCCGGTCTCGCGCGTGCGCCCGAAATCACCGGCGATGCCGTCGCCGAAGCCGGGGCCGATTTGCGGAAAGCCGACGCGATGATGACCCTGATTGCTGAACAGGTCGCCGCTGTGGCAGCGAACGCAGTGCATGCCGCCTTGCTCGATCGGTCGGAAGAACAGCAGCGCGCCGCGCTTGGCCTGTTCATCGATTGCCGAGAAGTCGCCGCGCACATATTGCGACCAGGGGTTTTCCACAAACACCGCTGAACGCTGATACTCGCCGATGGCCAGTGCGATGTTGCCAAAGGTGATCAGTTCCTCGGCTCCGGCATCGCTGTTGAAGGCTTGTTGAAATTGACTCAGCCATTGGCCGCCCGGGAGCACGCCCTGACCTTCGCCGTAGTTGCCGAGGCGCTCGGCCAGATACCGGCGAACCTCTTCATCGGAGCTTCCCTGCAGCGCGTTGCCGCGCATTTCAGCGGGCACGGTGACCGGCAAACGAGCCTGGGCGGTGAGCAGGTTGGCACCGGCGTTCGGATCGGCCTCGCCGATCGGAGTATCGGGGGTGCGGATTCCGCCAACGCTGCCGTTGAGCCCCGGTGCACCGGTCAGGCTCTCGATGCGGGAATCCCAGAGTAGGCCCCGATCCATCAGCCCGGTATTGAAAAAGCTGATCGCATTGCGGTGAACGCTCAGTTCACCAACGGCGGTGCGACGGCCAGGGCCGAGCAGGTCCGGTTCCAGGGCATTGATGCCGACGGATATGGCCAGCCTGTCGGCACCGCCCAGGGCAGGGTGATGGCAGGAGGCACAAGCGACATCGAGGCCGGTCGACAGGCGCTTGCTGAAGAACAGCAGTTCGCCCAGTTCGGCGAGCGGCGCATCGGGACCGGGCAGTTCGCGCCCGGCGCTGGGGTCGCCGGTCAGACCCTGTGCATCGATCAGATCGATCAGTGCCAGGTCGGTAGCGCTCAATTCCACTGACGGCGTCGGGCAGGGCAGGTCGATCAAGGCACCGCCCAGCCGGTCGAGATTCAGGCCGAAACTGGTTGTGTCCTCGAAACGCAGGCGCAGCCCGTCGCAGCCGGTCGGGTCCAGATGGACCATGCCGGCCGGTTCGAGAGTGACATCCGCGCTCGAAAATGCGTTGCCGAAGCGAGCACCGGATCCGGTCACCAGCGATACTCGCAAACGTTTGGCACCGGGTTCGATGTCGGCGTTGCCGATTTTCCAGGTCGGATTGCCGTCATCATCGAAGGTGAAGTAGAAGAACATGGCCACGGTCCGATCACCGAGACGTTCCAGCGACAGAAACTGCCCCTCGCCGCTGCGTGCCGGATCCCACCAGGCACCGGTCAGCGCCCCGTTCAAGTCGCCGGTTTCGGCTTGTTGCAGCGCGCCGTCGCAGTCGGTTCCATCGAGCGGTCCGACCAGGCGCTGCAGTTCAAATTCAAGCGTCTCGCCATCGTCCTGGTAACGAAAGCCGATGCGCCCGCAGTCGATGAACGTCAGATGCGCGGTCCCGGCCGCTTCGATCTGGGTCTCCTCGGGGTCGAAGCCGATCCCGAAGCGCGGCCCGCGTGCGGTGAGCATCGGAATGGTCAGCTGCGTGCTGTTGGCGTTGAAGTCGATATTGCCCACCAGCCAGCGCGCCCGGCCTTGATCGTCGTAGGTGAAATAGGCAAGGATAGCCACCTGGCGCGAGCCGACCTGCTCGAAGGTCATGAATTGCCCTTCGCCATTGCGCTCCGGGTTCCACCAGCTTCCGCTCATTGTTCCGCTGAAACCGCTGGCCGCGGCACTGGCATGAACGCCGACCAGCAGAATCAGTCCGAATAGCAGAAACGATGGGTTCAATGGCTTGATTGCTGACATGTCAGTACTCCCGCGCAGACTTGTTCAGAGGTTCCCTAAAACGATGCCGGCACGGGGCCGGCATCGGATCCATGAACAGTGGATGGCGACCGCCTAGCGGACGCACTCGAGATCGTTCAGCCCGGTCAGCCGGCCGATATCCATTGTTACAGGAACACCGTCAATCGTTGCCCGGATCTGGCCGGCATTGCACTCGAAGAACTCGATTTCCATATCGCCGACCTGTTCGAGATCCACGTCCACGGGCGAGGTCGGTGCGAACACTCCATTATCGGTCTCGTAGACATCGTGGACGATCACGCGCAGCCCCTCGCGACGGCCTTCACCGAGGAACCAGCGCTGACCACCGTCCTCGTCGTAGGTCATCCAGTAGAACAGCACGCGACCATCGTGGATGATGTGCATCACCAGGCCGTCGCCACTGGGCACCTGGTTGATCCAATGGCCGCTGAAGGCGCTGTCGACGAGGAAGGGTGAAGCGGCCAGGGTGACCGGATCAGCGCTGTTCTGTTCGGCCTGGAGATCCACGCCCGTCGGAGACTCCGGGTTTGGTGTCTGGGTCGTCAGGGCGCCGCACGGCAGGCCCTCGTTGTTGCCGCAGTTGGCGATGGGCTGGGTGCCGAGGTTCCCGGGCGCGAACAACTCGCCGACGATGTAGGACGTGCTCGGCGAGAACGGCGCAATCGAGATGCCCTCACCTTCCTCGTCGCCAAGCTGGTTGCCGGCCACGTTGACGGCCGCGCCGAAGAAGAAGTTCGGCAGGTCCAGCACGTCGCTGCTGACCAGGTCGACCTTATTGACTATGGCCTCGGGGCCCATGCCGCGAATGGTGACGCTGGCATAGGCGATTTCGTCGCCCGCAGGGTAGCCGAGAAAATCGATGTAAGCCTGGCCGACGCTGTAGAGGCGTCCGTCGCCGTCAAGATCTCGCCCGCTGACGGTGCCGGTGACCGACGCGCCGCCGTCGAAGCCGTCCTGCTCGAAGGTGTAGCGCAGCAGTTCATACGTGACCACCGGGGATGCGGAGGTGGCTGCGAACAGCAGTTCGAAGTTCGGGAAAGGGTCAACCGGATCCAACGTCGCGATCCCGGCGCAAACGGTGTCGTCCCCCAAACGGCAGGTGGTCAATGGCGTGTTGAAAAAATCGTTGCCGAAGGCTGGCGAAAAGAGCTCGCCGACGACGTAGGACGTGCTCGGCGCCAGCGGCGCGAACGCCAGCCCTTCGTCGGGATCGTCTCCGATGGTTCCGCCGTCGATGTTGTAGGCAAAGCCCCAGAAAAAGTTGGACGGATCGTCGATGGCGGCGACCGAGGCGTCGAAGACATTGGTCACGGTCTGGCCCAGGACGCCCTCGATGCGGACGCTGGCATAGGTGACTTCCTCACCACCACCTTCGATGCCGAGGAAGTCGGCCAGCGGTGGAGCCACCGAGTAGAGCCGACCGTCGCCATTCAGGTCTTCGCCGACAATCAGCCCGGTGACGGTGCCGCCATCGGGAAAGGTCTGCGAAAACTGGATGCTGACCGTCTCGGCCAGTGCGCCGGTCGACAGAAACATCGTGCCGGCCAGGGTTGCCGCACCCAATGTGCGGCGGAGCGTAATTTTCTGTGTGTTTTCTCGAGTGCTGCTCATCTTGATTGCCTCCCCGGCCAAAGCCGGAATTGATTGAACATGAATGGTGGTCGGACCGTGTTCTTCAGCCAATGGGCCGGAACACGGCTATCAACCTGGACGGCGGGGAGGTAAATGTCCTGTGTAAATGCTGAAATCTTATAAAAATGAATGATTTCAACAATATAAACGATCGAAAATCGGGCATGGGTCCTGTTTTTCCTGGCGCCATGAATGTGACTATAATCACAACTCCAGTCAGGAAAGCATCAAATGCATCATGGGGGACGGATGAAATTCATCGAGATCGGCGACCGGGTGATCGAGCTCGAATCGGGTCAGGTGCATCATCGCGGTGAGGTCAATCCGCTTTCCCCGCGGCTACTGACGCTCCTGAACTTTTTTGTCGAACACGGCGGCCGGGTACTCAGTCGCGACGAGCTGATCGAGGGTGTCTGGGGCCACCTGGACGCGGCGACCGACGATTCGGTCAACGTGGCGGTCTCGGCGCTGCGCCGGGCCGTCGGCGACGATCGCAGACCGCATCGCGTGCTCAAGGCCGTGCCTCGGCGGGGCTATCTGTTCGAAGCCAAGGCCTGGAATGCGCTGGACGACGATCAGGCCATGGCACGGATCGAGTCGCCATCGACCTACGCGGCCAATTCGGTCCCGGCCGGCGGCCTGCGACCTGTGCAAATCGGATTGCTCGCGCTGCTGCTGTCCGTGGTAGCGATCGCGCTCTGGTTCCAGCCGTGGCAAGACCGTGAAATCCCCTCCGTTACCGGACCCGACCTGGCGGCAAGCCCCGGTCGTGCCGTGGCCGTGTTGCCGTTCCTGGACATGAGCGCGACCGGCAATCAGGGTCCGTTCGCCGACGGTCTGGCAGATCGCATCATCCATATGCTGACGCTCTCGCCGGAACTGGCTGTGGTGGCCCGCACCTCATCGTTCGCGTTTCGCGACACCTCCGCCAGCATCGCCGATATCGCCGAGAAACTGCAGGTGGACGCGATACTTGAAGGCAGCGTGCAGCATTCGGCCGACACCATTCGGGTGCTGGCCCAGTTGATCGATGCGCAGACCGAAAAGCACATCTGGTCGCGGACCTACGACCGCCCGACCGGCGAATTGTTTGCCCTGCAGGACGAGATCGCCAACGAGGTCGCGCGGACCATGAGCAATTCGCTGCTGCCCGAGCGCGACACGCCGCACGCCGACTCGCAACGGGTCTGGGAACTGATCACCCAGGGCCGCTTCGCGATGGATCGTTCCACGCTCGAGTCGGCCAACCTCGCCCAGGACTTTTTTCGCCAGGCCCTGGACCTGCAATCCGACAACGTCGAGGCGCTGATCGGAATCGTTGATGCGATCAGCATGGGACGCAGCCTGGGACCGATGGGCGGCCCCAATGAGACCGATATCACCGAGCCCTACCTGGAGCGCGCCCGCTTGCTGGCACCCGACTCCGCGCTCGTTGCCCGTGCGACCGGTGACTGGCATTTTCGCCATCGCCGGGCCGAGGAGGCGATTGCCGCCTACCGCCAGGCGGTCAGCCTCAACCCCAATGATGCGGCCGCCTACCGCCATCTGGGCCGCACCTTGTATCGCCAGGGACGCTATGAAGACGCTATCGAACCACTGCGCACAGCCGTTCGTCTTGATCCGTTTTCCGGCACCGGCAGCGTCTGGCTGGCCGACGCGTTCTGGGCCGTCGGCCGCGCTGAAGAAGCGCTGTTTCGCCTGCGCCGCATCATCGCCGACCAGCCCGACCTTGCTCAAGCTCATGACCGGATCGCCACCTACCTGGCCCAGACCGGCGAAACCGCTCTGGCCATGCGTCACATCCTCCATGCCCGGCAGCTCGATCCGGACAGTGCCCGGCGCTGGTTCCGGGTGTGCGAATTCTGGCTGCAGCTCGGTGACGATCAGGCCGCCGAACAATGCACCGACGAACTGCTGGCCGAACACGATATTCCGTTCTATGGCCAATACCTGCGCCAGATCCTGTTGGGCTTCCGTGGTCAGTGGGAGGAGCATCATCGCGCGCTCGAAGCCATCCGGGAACTGGACAGGCCAGACCCGCTTACCCTCTCCCTGCTGGCCCAGAGTTACTCGCGCAGCGATTGTCCTCGAGCGCTGGAATTGCTCAACGACTCGTTCCCGGGATTGTTCCGGAACCCGCCGGAGGTCAACCCCACGCAGCTGATGGCAGCAAAAACCGCGATCTACTGCCTGCAGCAAACTGGGCGCGCCAGCGAGGCCGGGCCACTGCTCCAGGCTTTTTCCGACTGGGTCGAGCGCACCCGGAACGAACAGGGGCCGTGGCTGGTCGCCGGCTATGAGCCTGCCTGGGTGCATGCCCTGAAAGGCGACTACGAGGCTGCTCTGGACGAGCTCGAAGCGCTGGTCGACGACGAATGGCGCTATTACTGGTGGGGTCTGGATTATTACCCAAGCTTTGCGCCGATCGTCGACCACCCTCGCTTTCATGCGCTGCAGGACAAGCTCGAAGTCGGCGTGCGACAACAGCGCGAGGACTTTGAAGCGCGCCGCAACGAGCCGTTGATCTGATGCGAATTCGTCGTCGTGATTCTTCAGCGCCTGGCACGGTTCCGGGCTGGGCAGCGCTGGTACTGTGGTTGGCATGTTGCGCACCTTGTGTTTCGATCGCCTCGGAGCAGGCTGTCGACGATCCGGAGCTATCGCTGTTGCTGGAGCCCGTGCAGGTCACCGGTTCGCGCATCAGACGCACGGACCTCGAAGGACCGATGCCGGTCGACCGGTACCATCGTGCCGACATCGAGCGCATGGGCGCGAATACGCTCGGTGAGTTCTTTCGCTACCTGCCCCAAGCGCTGGGACCGGTCAGCGAGACGTTTCAGAGCTCCGGATTTTCCGGCGCATCCGGTATCAATCTTCGCGGCATCGGCATCGACAACACGCTGACGCTGCTCAACGGCAAGCGGATTTCGGCCTATGGGCGCAACGGTGCTTCGGAGCCGTTTGTCGATATCAATGCCATTCCGGTCAGTGCCATCGACCGGGTCGAGATTCTCACCGACGGCGCATCAGCCATCTATGGGGCCGAAGCGGTCGCTGGGGTCGTCAATATCATTTTGCGTGAAGACTTTTCCGGGCTCGAGGTCGGCGGCGGATTTCTGACCACCAGCGAGGGCGATGGCGACGAATACACGGCCGATGTCATCTGGGGCTGGAACAATGGCGACACCAGCGTGCTGACCACGCTGTCGTATTTCGACAAGTCGCCGATCCTGGCACGCGATCGCGATCGTCTGTCCGACGTTGATCTGAGTGACCAGGGTGGTCCCAATTTCAGGGCGTTCAACGGCACGCCGAGCAATTACCTCCTGCTCGACTCCGGCCAGATCCGTCCCGACCCCGAATGCGGAACCGACCCGAATATCGCCAGCCTCGAGACCCTGCCGTTTTTCAGCGAGGTTTGTCTGTTCAATTTTGCCTGGTTCCAGCAACTGACCTACGCCACCGAGCGACTGGCGGGCAACGTGGCTGTCCGGCATACATTCAGCCCCACGTTGAGCGCACGCCTGGACCTGTTTCTTGGCCGGCGCGACAACCTCGCCCAGCTGGCACCGACCCCGGTGCTGGGCGGTTTCGTTCCGGCCGACCACCCGAACAACAGCTTCGCCGTGGCCTTGGATCACGCCGCACGGCCCATCGATATCGGCAACCGCCAGTTCGAAACCCGGGCCGATACGTTCCACCTGGTTGCGGGGATCGATGGCCGCTGGGCGCGCTGGGATTGGTCGGCCGACATCCTGCTGACCGGGAACGATACCGAAACGACGCGCCGCAATGCGCTGTTCACGGACCGCTATCGTGCGGCGTTGATCGGTCAAGGCGGGCCTGACGGCAACCTGTACTACAACCCGTTCGGCGCCATGCCGCAGAACGACCCGGCACTGATCGACTGGCTGACCACCTCCACGCGTTTCGGTGCCGACACCCGCGAGCGAGCGCTGGAAGTCGATGGGTCGCGCTTCCTTGGAAAGCTGCCGGGCGGCCCGATCGGGCTGGCAATCGGGTTCCAGATCCGCGACCAGGAGCTTGACGAGTTTGCCGACGACATCGAGCGGTCCGGTCGGCTGGCTGGCGGCTCGCAGATCACCGAGATCGACGCGGATCGGGACATTCTGGCCGCTTATGCCGAACTCAGTCTGCCGCTGCATCCGACACTGGAAGCGCAACTCGCGCTTCGCTTTGACGACTACAGCGACTTCGGCAGCACCGTCAACCCCAAGGTCGCGCTGGCCTGGCGGCCGAGCGACAACTGGCTGCTCCGCACCAGTTACAGCACCTCGTTCCGGCCACCGACATTCACCGAACTGTTCAATCCCCGGGTCGAAAACTCCGGTCTTTTTGTCGATGTCGAGCGTTGCCAGGCAACCGGTGAGCGGCCAGACTGTGCGCCGTTCGAATACCCGGTGATCGATGTCGGCAATGCCGACCTGGACCCGGAACAGGGCGAGTCGTTTTTCGCTGGCGTTGTCTGGTCCCCGGGTTTCGTCGGCGGGCTGGACCTGGAGGCCGCCTACTGGCGTTTTGAGCACACCGACCGGATCATCCGTCTGAACCCGCAGCTGATTCTCGACGTGTCAGGCAGCGAGGGCGTGACCCGCGCGTCGCCATCACCCGAAGACAGCGCGCTGGGCATTCCCGGCCGCATCGCAGAACTTGTCCGGACATTCCGGAATTCCGACGAATTGGTCACCAGCGGTATCGACCTGTCCGCGCGCTATGCCATCCCCACCGCGAGTGCGGGCAGATTCGACTTGTCGGCCAGCTACACGTTCATCGACGACTACATTCTCGAAGAAGCACTGATCGGCTCGGCCCAGGCTGGCGTCAACTTCGCCGGCAAGCATTTCAACCGCGAGTTTGCCATTCCGCGTCATCGCGGAAACCTCGGTCTTCGATGGCAGCGCGGCGATCACGCGTTTGCCGCGACCGTTCACTACATCGGCGGTTATGAAGATATCTTCAACCTTTTCGAAGGCGGCATCGAGACCGTTACGCCACACCATGTTGACAGTCATGCCACACTGGATCTGCAGTATTCGCTGCTGATCAACACTCAGCGCACCCGACTTCGGCTGGGCTGCAGAAACTGCTTCGACCGCAAGCCACCGGTCACCTTCAATTTCTTCGGCGAAGGCCTGTTCGACTACCGCGGAGCGATGGTTTACTCAAGGCTTGAGCATCGATTCTGGTGAAAGTACGCGGGCGGGTGCTGGAGGTCGGTTGTGGAACCGGTCGAGGGCTGCCGGATTACGATACAGATGTCGAGCTGTTTGCGCTCGATATCAACTTCGATGCCCTGCAACGGGCACGTCGCCGCCGAGCTGATGCCGGGCTGGTCTGTGCCTCCAGCGGCGGCTGCCATCCCAACCGGACCGTGGCTGCGGTCGAGCGCGCCGGGATTGTTATCGAGAGTGATTCGTTGCGGGTGCGGGGCCTGATGCGTAGTTTCACGGCTCGGCCGGTCGATTGAATGAGCTACGATTGAACGAACTTCCGGTGAGCGACACGATGCGCAACAAGACGAGCAACATCCACACTATCGACACCCAGTATCTCGGACGCCCGGAATATGCTGCCGCTTACCTGATCGTCGAGGGCGATCGCGCCGCTTTTGTTGACAACAATACCAATGCGGCCGTGCCGCGGCTGCTGGCGGCTCTCGAGACGCAGGGGCTGGCATCCGAGCAGGTGGAATATCTGATCATCACGCATGTGCATCTGGATCATGCCGGCGGTACCGCGCTGCTGGCCCGGGCGTGTCCGAACGCGACCGTCCTGGCCCACCCGCGAGCTGCCCCACACCTGATCGCCCCCTCAAAGCTCATCGCCAGCGCCTCGGCGGTCTATGGCCGGGCCGAATTCGAGCGCATCTACGGCACCATCGAACCAGTGGCTGAAGACCGCGTGCGGATCATGGATGACGGACAGACGCTGCGCTTCGGTAACCGCGAGTTGCGTTTTCTGCATACCCGCGGCCATGCCAATCACCATTTCTGCATCGCCGACAGTGCCTCGGACGCAATTTTCACCGGCGATGCGTTCGGACTGGTCTATCCGGCCCTGCAGCGCGAGGGGATGTTTGCTTTCCCATCGACCAGTCCGACCGATTTCGAACCCGAACTGGCGCGAGAGGCTGTTCGCAGGCTGGTCGATGAACGGCCGACCTGCCTGTATCCGACGCACTTTGGTGGCGTGACCGAAATCGAGGTGGCGGCCGGCCAGCTCATCCGCCACCTGGATTTCGCCGAGCGTCTGCGCGACGATGCCGCGATCAGTGACCGGCCCGACGACACGCTGGCCGACTATTGCCGAGCGCGCCTGTCCGACTACTTTGCCGGCCTGCTCGACGGCCGGGGAAACCTGGGCCGCGATGCCGACATCTGGTCGTTGCTGAAACTCGACATCGATCTCAACGCCCAAGGCATCGCGTTCGCCGCAAACAAGCGCCGGCGCAAGACCCGGGCCGCCGGCGCCTGAAGGGCGATCGCCAGGACCAAGGAGCATCCGATGGCCATCCATTCCCTGAATAACGCCCGCCTGAATATTGTCGAATCCGGCAATGGTCCCGACACTCTCGTTCTCCTTCACGGCTTGCTGTTTTCGCACCGGATGTTCGACGCCCAGATCGCCGGATTCCAATCCCGCTTTCGCTTTCCACCAGCTACCGCTCAGCGTCCCGCCGAGAGGCTGGATTCCACGGTTTCGCAAGGGCAATTTGAGTAAGCGTTGGCGAGATCGCTCGATTGCTGCGTATAACCCTGTGAATCCATCCGATCGAGACGGGCAGGGCGATGACTCAACTAAACGAACGGAGAGCGGTCTTCTCTCCTGCGGGGAGTCGGTTTGCGGCACTGGCAACACTGGTGTTGGCCGGTCCGGTCGTCGCCGGATTCGTGCTCCCGCCGGACGATCATCAGGTCCACGACCTGGTCACGGTTCTCGAAGGAGAATATCCTGACTTCCTCGACCAGGGCACCGTTGGCGGTCCTCGATTCGGGTTCTCGGTCGCGATGTACGGCGACACTCTGGTCGTTGGCGCGCCGGGTGCCCGGGTCCATACGGATTTTGAACGTGGGGGCGCCGCGTTTGTCTACGAGCGGATCGGCGGCCAGTGGACGCTGGCTCAGAGTATTCCCTTCGATTTCTTCACCATGGCGGGAGCTGACCAGGAATGCGGCTATTCCGTGGCCCTGGATGCCTACAACCTGTTGATTGGTTGCCCGGGTCGGGCCAGCCAGGCCGGCGGGGCCAAGCTGTTCACCCGGCCGAGTGCCGGGGCTCCGTTTGAACTGTCATCCATCCTGTTCAATCCGGGCAATGATCCGGAGGAGCGTTGCGGCCACAGCGTCAGTCTTCTGGGTAGTGCCGATTCTGGTACCTACCCGCTGGCTGCAATCGGTTGTCCGGGCAGGGTCACGGGGGGTGGCGGTCTCGCCGGCGGCCCGGGTCCGTCGGCCGTCGGTGCGGTGGATCTGCAGTTCTACTGCCCACCGTTTGCACCCTGCGCGGGAGTTCTGGGGGTGGGTTGGCATCCGCTGCAGAGTTTCAATGGAACACTGGGTGTTCCAGGCATTGAAACCCGAGGCGTTGAGATACCGCGAGAATTCGGCCACAGCGTCAGCCTGCAGGGCTATCTCGGTGCCAATGTGCTGCTCGCCGTCGGTGCGCCGGCTACGGGAACCGGTGAAGCCGGGCGGGTCGATGTTTACCGCGCCCCTGCGGACGATCTCACCCCCTGGTTTCTGGATCTTTCAATCACCGCCGACCAGCCTGGCCGGCTCGGTCACAGCTTAGACCTGGCCACCAGCAACTCTATCGCCTACCTGGTTGCGGGCGCGCCGACGCATATCGACGCCAGTGGTGCCGGTCCGGCCGGGGCGGTGATGATCCTTGCTCGCAGCCTCGTAGGCTGGAGCAAACCGGAGTGGCTGGTGGCAGACAGTGCCGGCGAGGGCGCGTTGCATATGAGACTGGGTCACTCGGTCTACATGGCCAGTGCCGCATCGCCGCCCAGGATGCTTGCCGGTGTGCCCCACGGACCGGACGGCTGGGGACCGGGACAGGCACTTCATTACTATCGCGATTCGGACAAGGCGGCCTGGCTGCTGAACGAGGAGGACGTAATGTCGGAAGCGCCCGAGCCGCTGCCGACTGTGTTCGCTCCTCAATTTGCCTGGTCAATGGACGGAAACGGCGACTGGCTGGCCGTAGGCGGCCCCGGATACGTGGTCGCCGATGGCCAGGTTCGCGGCAGAATTTTCATCTATGCCTGGGCCAATAACCTGTTTCACGACCGGTTCGAAGAATAGATACCTGAGGGATCTCCAGCAGCCTTGCCAGGTTTTCGATCCAGGATTGCTGACAGTCTTTTGCTCCCAACTACGTACCTGACTTAGGGGAAACAAGTTCATTTGCTTGGGAGTGAAAAATGGAAGATACAATCGATGTGGAGCCCATTCGAGCCGGCGGAATCGCAACTGGCATAGTGCTGCTTGCGATACTGATCGCTGGCTCAGCGTCTTTGGTTCGGGCTGCCGAGCCAGCGCAGGATAAGTTGACGGCCGACTACCTGAGTGGAACCTGGTGCAGCGTCTACGGTGGTCAGGAAGTGACCCAGTGGGAGTTCGAACCGAACGGGGACCATCGGATTGGCTTTCCGTCCGGTTCCCGAATGGCCATGCGAGCCGAGGTGCATCCCTTGGACAGTTTCCATGATCGCTACGAGACCCTGATTGAACGGGGTACCGATACCTTTACCACCCGCCACAAACATGGTCGCGACAACGTGTTTACCCGCGGAGCCTGTGAGAATTGATGGCGGCACTTGAATGTCATCTGTTTCACGCGGCAACTGGGAGCGAACCGGGCTCGCCAACAATCGGAGCCGATTCCGACAGACGTATACTCTGATCACTGTCTGGTCTGAATGGTGACGATCGAGAGTAGCGGGCACATGACTCCGGCTGAAAAGCCCCGTCCCGTAGGGTTTCGCCGGTGAAGCCGCATCTCGCGCGTTGCGCCACTCGGCCGTAACGCGCTGGTCGTTCTTCCGGCAGGCACTTCTTGCCCTGCGGGCAAACCGTACCTGCCTGCAGAACGGCGCTATGGCTACTGTCACTCGCGTCGCACCACACGATCTGCGGCTTCTCCGACTGAAACGCGCTCCGCGCAGACTTGTTCAGAGGTTCCCTAGGTCAGACCGCTGGTCTGCCCGCTTTTTCTGGTTTTGGAGGAACCGCAAGCCGGGCAGTTGAACGTTCGAACGAGAATTCCGCTCTTGCCGTCGGCGCAGAATCCGCAGAACCTTTGGTAGCAACTCTTGCAGCTGAAAATGTTGATGGGGCTTCCGGATTTGGAGGTCGAGTTGGCACCGCAGTTGGGACAATTGGAGTATCTAGGCACATTGCCTCCCGGATCAGGTTGAAATCAAGTCGCTCAGTATGAACTCAAGCAGGAACAGTAGTACTGGAGGAGCGATCGCGGCGAAGAAAGCTGTCACGTTTCTCAAGGTGAAAGGAAAAACGGGCATTTCTGCAGCCATTGCGTACACTTGACGAACACGTTCGATTTCACTCAAACTCTGTTCATCGGGCGAGCGGCCATTGTCAATCTCAGCCATCAATTCCGTGTTCAGTTCCTGAAAGCGTCGGCTAACCCGGTCGATCACTGACTGACGTGCTGATTTCATGCGTTGGTGGGCAGCCAGTAGGGGAAGGAATACGAGCGTGGCGGCACCCACTACATAGGCCAGAACAATGACAATCGATGTCAGCGAGAGCAATGGAGTTTGCAGGCTCGTCGCGTTGTGCCACAAGTTGATGCCGACAATGATTCCGAAAGGCAGCACCAACGCGTTGATGCGCATCGACAACGAGCCCAGAGGTCTCAGCCCGCCGCAGTCATCAGGGTGCAGCGGATGAATGTCGAGATCATGTCGAAACAGGGACTTCAATACAACATAAGTCACGACGAGGCCGGTGAGTAAAACGGCGATCAGATATATCAGGATGAACGTTACCACCCAGATGTTCAGCAGGCCGGCGAGAGAACCCCAGGTGGCATTGGCGGGTCGCACCCAGTGGTTCAGATCGGAACTTAGAAAGAACCCGTAGGCCCACAGAATCACCGCCAAGGAAACAATGACAGGCACCCAGCGAACGAACCAGAGCCCGAACAATCGATTCGCGTTCTGGACAAATGACCGCCATTGTTCAGCCGATAACTTGAATGGCCCAAGCAGGGCCAGGCGGGAGAGCGTCCTCGGCAGTTCACCAAAGTACAGTCCGAGAAAAAAGACGATGGTCGCCAGCCCCAGCACATTGTTGGCCCAGTATCCGTAAGCATGCGCGGCGTCTACCTCAAGTGACGGGTTGATGAGATTGCCTTCGAAGAAAGCAATGACAATCGGCAACAGTGCTATTCCAATCGCCAATGCGACGTTGCGCAACAGTCGAAGTCCCTGGTCCCGGAGTAGCCCCGGTGGACCGATAAATGCGCGAGTCGGATCAATGAGCGGTACGTCCAGGTCCTTCAGTTTACTTGCGAATGTGCGGATATCATCAACAGCCAGGCAAACCTCCAGCTCCGAACGCAAAGGCGTCAGATCATTGATTATCTCAGCCAATGGCTCGTTCTGCTCGACGCGTCGCCTGAATAGGTCGAGACCTGCAATCGCTGTTGTTCTCCAGGTCATTTGCGATCTCCCGTTTCCACATGACGCTTGAACAGCCTTTCGAAAATAGTTGGCATCAGGATGAAAGGAAATTGTGCTGGAATACCGCAACTGTGATGGGTATAGCCAGTGAGATAAGTAACTCGAAGATGATCCGCAGGTCATACGGATAGTCCTTGATGTTTTCCAGACGTCGATGAAATACTTCAAAGTGTGTTTTCAGTCGATCAAGCTGGATTTGTGCGCTTTCGCCCGCTGCTTGTCGGGCTTCTTGAAATGTCTCTTCCATGTAGCGATTCGACTCGCGTAATAATTCCTTTTTACGTGTACCCAGGATGTTCTGCAATGCCATCATTGGTCCCAGGAATACTGCCAGAATCGCTATGATATAAACGGCTGCAAGGAGGAAAACCATGTATCGAAGAATCGAAATTTCTCCTGCGACTTGAACAACTTCATAGGCGAGTGGAAAACCCAGTGCGCCGGTCGAAAACAGAAGAGTTGCAAGCATTGAAAGTTGGCTGAAGGGTTGTAGTCCGCCGATGCCATCAGATGCATAGGGTTCAATAGTTAACCGTTCAGAGCGCAATTCCTGGAACATTCTTAGCACCGCAACAACACCATTGAATCCAATTCCTGATACTAAAAATGCCAAGAAAAGCATGCTGAAAACCCAGATCGTCAGCGGATTTGACGCTGGAAGCCCAAGTGGCAGAGTGCCGAGCAAGGCAACGGCAAGCGCCCAAGGAATCGAAAATAGCCATTGTTTGTGTGAACGAAGCCTTTGCTGCCCTCGCATCATGGCCGATTTCGCCCCTTCTCCATGCACACTGCCAACACTACGGAACAAGTGATCAAGCGAATCATCAGCCTTCCAGACCATATAAGGTGCAAACAAAAGCCAACCGAACATAATCCACTGGCCAGCTGTTAGTTGGAACTCGTACCCGGCTGTCCAGATAAGGAGGCCAAGCAATCCTGCAGGCAGCACCCCAAGCAAACTGCTAGCCAGGAAATGATTGCCCGCGTGAGCATGCAGGAAACCGTAAGCACGAATCAGCCACATCAAATTTTCCCCTCGGTACTCCAACTCCTAGTCGATATATTCTGGCACCACGGCCAAACCACATCAACTTGAAGGACATGCGCCGGCAGCAAAAGGCGCACTGGCAGGTTCTGGAAACGCGAACACGTACCTGACCATACCCGATAGAGACGAGCTACAGCCAATAATCCAGGCCGGATCCAACGAACGTATACTCCTGATCTCTGTCTAGTCTGAATGGAGACATGGAGCGTGCTGAATATCTTGCTGACCCTGCGCCGGGGCGGCTGTTGAAAGTTCTGGTGACCGGTGCCGGCGGTTTCATCGGTTCGGCCATCGTCGAAATGCTACTGGATGAAGGTCACCAGGTGGTGGCGTGCGCGCGGAATGCCTCCAACCTTCCGGTCAGTCCGCGAGTCGAGACGTGCCTGATGGATCTTGGTCGGATGCTCGAGCCGGCCAACTGGCAGCCCCTTCTCGATGGGGTCGACGGGGTGGTCAACGCAGCCGGAATATTGCGCGAGCAGCATCCGGGTGACTTTCAACGTATCCATGAAGCTTCTCCCTGGGCCTTGGCCCAAGCCTGTCGGAAAGAGGGGGTGTCTGTGTTTGTCCAGGTTTCCGCGCTGGGCGATCCCGGTGACGGTGAGTTCGTCGCCTCCAAGCATCGTTTCGATGAGCGGCTGGCCAAGCTGGATGGTCTGTCTGGGACGGTCCTGCGGCCCTCGGTGGTCGTCTCCCGTCGCGGTTCTTATGGCGGCACTTCCCTTTTGCGGGCGATGGCGGCATTGCCGGGTATGCTGTTCCTTCCCGGACGCGGAGATCAGCCCATCCAGCCTTTGTGGCTCGAGGACCTGGCCGGCCTGGTGTTGCGCGGTATTGAACAGGCCCCACCGGGTCCGGGCGTGCTGGTCGCGGTGGGACCGGAAACGCTCAGCTTGCGCGACTACCTGCTGTTGACGCGCCAATGGCTTCGGCTGCCGCCGCCGCGCTGGATCATCGAAGTGCCAATGCGGCTGGTGCGTCTGGCGAACGATCTTGGCGACTGGCTGCAAGCCGGGCCGCTGGGGCGAACCATGGGTCGCATGCTCGAGCGAGGCAATGTTAGCCAGTCTAGCGACTTGTTGGCCGACCAGGTGCTGGGTCAGTCCATGCAGTCGGTTCGCGCGGGCTTGAGCGAATCGGCCAGTTTCGTTCAGGACCGCTGGCAGGCCAGACTCTATTTATTGATCCCGCTGGCCTGGCTGTCATTGGTCATCATCTGGCTGCTGTCGGCGCTGAGCGGGTTTCTGGCTGATCCGGCCGACTATGCGCCGCTGCTAGACGACATGGGCGTGCCGCATCCAGCCCAGGCACCCCTGGTGCTGGCCACGGCATCTCTCAATCTTGTGCTGGCCGTTGCGCTGTTGCTTCGCCGTCGGGTCGGACTGGTGCTCGGATTGATGCTGCTGTCGGTGTTCGCCTATACCGTCGGGCTGGGGCTGCTGGCGCCGTCGCAGTGGCTGGCGATGACCGGTGGCCTGCTCAAGAACCTGGCCGTGATTCCGCTGCTGGCCATCATGATCGTGCTGGAGAATCGTCGATGATGGGCGACTACCTCACACTCAAGCTGATTCATATCGTTTCGGCCACGGTCTTGTTCGGCACCGGGCTGGGAACGGCGTTTGCCATGTGGCGGGCCGACGTCAGCGGAGACATTCGGGCCATCGCCGTGGTCTCCCGCAACGTCGTCCTTGCCGACTGGTTGTTTACACTGCCGGCTGTCATCGTCCAGCCGCTGACCGGTTTCTGGATGATCATGCTGCTCGACCTTCCTTTGAGCTTCACCTGGATCTGGTTGAGCCTTTTGCTTTACGTGGCCATTGGCCTGTGCTGGATTCCTGTCATCTTCATCCAGCTGCGCGTGGCTCGCTTGAGTGCTCAGCTTGTCGTCCGAGGTGAGCCGCCTGACTCGCGCTATCGCCGCCTGATGCGCTGGTGGTATACGCTGGGTTGGCCTGCTTTTTTCGCGACGCTCGGCATCTTTGGCCTGATGGTTTTCAAACCCGTATGAATGACGTTGTGGCACCCATGCTCAGGGAGAGGAAATTGGTGTAGCATCCACCAAAATGGGAGACCATGCCACGTCCTGTCGAGTGCTGGTCAATGCAGCACATTGGGTAAAGAGGGGGACGTTCATGCACATTCATGCTTCCATCGCTTTGTTTGCGCTCGCTCTGGCCGCAGCGAATGCATCGGCGCAGGTCATGGAAACCATCCAGACCGGCGATACCTGCAGCTTCTTTGGCGAAGACATTCCGGGCAGTGTAGTGACCTTCAGCTCGGATTCCGAAGCGGTGGATGTCATCACCCGCATTGTCGATGCGTCTGGACTGGTTCAGAACTTCCAGATTCGCGCGGCGGGCGTGCCGAATGCGGCCGCGGTGATTCGCGACGAAACCCGTTTCATTCTTTACAACCAGCATTTCATGCGCGATACCCGGCGCAGCACCAACAGCGATTGGGCGCCGATCAGCATCATGGCGCATGAAGTGGGGCATCATCTCAACGGTCACACGCTGGACAATCTCGGCAGTCGCCCGGCCATCGAACTGGAAGCCGATTACTACTCGGGCTTTATTCTGCAGCGATTGGGGGCCACCCTGGATGAGGCTCGGGTGGCGATGCAGACACTGGGTTCTGACGTTGATGCCAGAGCGGGTATGTGCAAATTGCCATCTGCGAGGGCAAATGTGGCGGAGGCGGCAGTCCTTACGGATATGTCTGCCAGTAGAGCCGGACTGAATGGCGTGGCTATTCAGTTGGGTGTAGTAGCGGAATAGACCACCGATGTATCTGCCTCCACCCATCGATCTGACACCACGGATGCCATGCCCCTTCTGTGGGAAACTCACGCCAAAGGCTGATCGGGAGTGTGTCCATTGTGCGCAGAAGATTCCGGAAAACTACCGCCAACGCGAAATTGCGGCCGGAAAACTGCGCCGGCAGAAGGCGAAACGCGCAGCGCTGATCCTGGTGCCTGCAGCCCTGATTGTATTGACCTGGATATTTTCAAAACTGGGTTATTGAGGCGGTGCGAAAGATCTGCGTCCGGCCAGGTCTATGATCTCGGATTCGGACCAGCTTTCGCTCAGCAGATGCCGTAGCGCAGCTTCGAGGTTTTCGTCGCGACCATGGTCCTGGGTCCGACGCAGGAGTTCCGGTAGACTTCAACACACGTTTTCTAAACATCGGCCCGAGCCGGACTGGATGGCGCGCCAATGAAGATTCTGCTTTCAACTCCGACGCTGCGATTGGCTTTCCTGGTTTTTGGTATGACGATGGCCGGGCAGTCCATGGCAGCGACGCCTTCGGAAAACGTCGACGAGTATTTGTCCAGCGCTCGCATTGCGGATGGAGTAAACGCGCTTTCCGCGCGTCTGGATGATGAACCGGGCAATGACGACCTGAGATTCGCGCTCGGCTTTCTCCAGTTCGCTGACGCGATCGAATATCTGGGGCACTCCTGGTATGTCTTCGGGCTTCAATCCCATTCGATGTTCAGCCGCATGCTGCCGTTCATGCGTTTGCCGGTACCGGATAATCCGGATCCGCAACCCATGAGTTATGCCGACGGAAGACTGGTGCTCCAGGAAATGATCAACAAGTTGGCTGCTTCGGAACGAACCCTGGCTGGTATTGACGGCAACGATGTTGGATTAGATGTCTATCTGGGCCGTGCTTACTTTGACTTCAACGCCAATGGCGCGGCGGACGATGACGAGGCCCTGTGGCGTATTCTTGGGTCAGTCAATCCGGGCACGGGCCTGAACGACGAGATTGCGCATGATTTTCGCATTGCGCTGGATGCCGGCGACGTGCATTGGCTGCGCGGTTATGCGCATCTGCTGTCAGCCCTGCTGGAGTTCTATCTCTCGCACGACGGCGAGCGGCTTTTCAACCATACCGCGCACTTGTTCTTCAGCAACCCGGATACGCCTTACCCGTTCCTGGCCGAGGTCCACGATCAGGAAGACCTGTCGTCAGTCGTTTTCGACGTGATGGCCCTGATCCACACCATCGACTTGCCGGTCATCGAACCCGAGCGACGCGAAGAAGTCGTCAGACATCTCCAGGCCGTCATCGACCAGAGCCGGTTGTCGTGGAAGGCGATCCGCGCTGAAACCGACGACGAGCGCGAGTGGGTGCCGAACCCCGATCAGACCGGGGTCATCCCAAATGTGCGCGTCACCGAAGAGCAGATTGTTCAATGGCATGCCTTCCTCGATGAGGTGGAGTTGATCCTGACCGGCCAGACGCTGGTGCCATTCTGGCGAGGCGAGACTCCGCGCGGCATCAATCTGCGTCGCGCACTGCTGGAATCCGAACGCTTCGATCTGGTGCACTGGATCCAGGGACCGGGTGTGGCGTCGTATTTCGAAGATGGGCCGATCACCGAGGCAGCTTTCTGGCGGGAACTGCGACAGGCCTTCGGCGGCCAGTTCATCGGGTTTGCCTTGTGGTTCAACTGAGGGATCGGTGCCAAAAGAGTTTCATGGCGGGCTTGCTGAAAAGCGTGATCAGTTGACGCCCCGACTGCTGCTGTGGTGAAATCCATCACGGGATCAGTTCCGTTCCGTGCGGCCTCTAATCGTGAAAGGGGTCGGCGTCACGCTCCGGCTTGGGTCGGAGCGACGCGCCGTGTACTGGCTAACATGTATCCATTCGGTATTGCTGCGGTAGCCGAATGCCATTGGGGAAATCACTTAATGAAATTAGTCACCCTTCGCAGGACTCTGTTTGCTGTCCTGACAATTTTCGTGTCTTGCTGGATTCCGGTCTCGTTTGCCACTGCCCAACCCATGGATTCCGGTACTTCGTCGCCGGACGGCTCGGTGCAGATCAGGCTGCAGCAAGCCACCTTTGACCCATTGTTGAAGGCGTCCCCGGTCCCGCCCGAACTGACCTAGTCGAGTATCGACGAGCAGCGACCCCAGTACTACCTGGTCCAGTTTCATGGGCCGATCCTTTCCGACTGGCGCGAACAGCTGGAACAAGCAGGTGCCGAAGTCCTGGATTACATTCCCGATTGTCGACGAGGTATTCGACGATCGATTTGAAACACAGCAACCCTGAGTCAGGCCGCCATGACCTCGGGGCTCTCATTGATCCCCGAGGTCTCGGTCCAGCTGATTTTCAGCCGTTGTCAACGATCCGGAACTGGCCTTGCATGATGGCGAAGTGGCCGGGGAACGAGCAGAAGAACTTGTAGTCGCCATCGACATCCAGGTTTTCGATGTTGAATGTAATGGTGGTTTCTTCGCCGCCGCCGATGACCGCCGTATGGGCAATGATGCGCTCGTCATCAGACTTGACGTATTCATTCTTCAGTCCGGCCTGCATGCCTTCCTGGTAGACCGCCTGTGCATCCGATTCCGTAGTCAGCACCCAATTGTGGCCCATGGCACTGCGCGGAATCGCTCCGGTGTGAGTCAACGTCAGCTCGACCTCGGTGCAGGATGCATCGACGGTGAGCTCATCCGTAGAGAACTGCATGGCGTCGTTGCCGTCAATGCTCAGCGAGCAGTCGGCGCCCAGCGCGAACTGGGTGGTGAGTAGGCCAGCCGCCAGGATCGAGAGGTTGAATACGGATTTCATGATGATCAAAACTCCTGTTTCAATTGATTAGGTGTCCTGTCGAGGGACATTTTATGTTCGACGCTTGTAAAGTGGTATCTAAAATACCTGTTTACAAGGGCAGGAAGACGAGTATTTCGACCAATCACATGGGAACGGCTCTGCCTCCGGCGAGTCTCACTTGAGAGAGGTATCATCAACTGAAATCAACCTTAGGAGTTCTCATGAGCGACCAGCCCTTTCTGACCGATATCAAGACACTGCGCGAACGCGCCCGGCGTCATATGGAGCAGGGTGCCGTCACCGAGGGTTACGGCGCCGACCGGGATCAGGTGATCAAGATTCTGAATGAGGCGCTGGCGACCGAAATCGTCTGCGTGTTGCGCTACAAGAGTCACTACTTTCGCGCCGAGGGCATCAACGCCAGCGTGGCCGCCGAAGAGTTTCTCGAGCATGCTCAGCAGGAGCAGGACCATGCCGACTGGCTGGCCGAGCGCATTGTACAACTGGGCGGCAAGCCGAACTTTTCACCCGAAGGTCTGGCCAGCCGATCCCATTCGGAATTTGTCGAGGGCGACAGCCTCCGGGAAATGATCCAGGAAGACCTGGTCGCCGAGCGCATCGCGATCGACAGCTACCGCGAAATCATCCAGTACCTGGGTGACAAAGACCCCACCTCGCGCCGCATCATGGAAGACATCCTGGCCCAGGAAGAAGAGCATGCTGACGATATGGCCGGGTTGCTGGCTGACCTCGACCGCGCCTGATCGGTATCAGGGCACCCAGGCCTCGCCCAGGTTCCGCATCTGCCCCAGAATCCACCGTTGGCGTTGCTGTAGAAACTCATCGGGTTCGGCCGCGTTGTAGCGCTTGGGGGCAGGCAGTACTGCGGCCAGCAGTGCTGCCTGGGCTGGCGTCAAGTCGTTGGCATTGCGATCGAAATAGTGTAGAGCTCCAGCTTCGGCCCCATAAACGCCTTCGTCGAGTTCGACGATATTCAGATAGATATTCAGGATCCGGCGCTTGGGCAGGCAGACCTCCAGCCAGACGGTAAACCAGGCCTCGACGCCTTTCCGGAACAGGCTTTGTTTTGGCCACAGATAAAGATTCTTGGCCAGTTGCTGAGTGATGGTACTGGCTCCGCGCAGACGCCCGCCTTCCTGGTAGTCGTCCAGGGCGCGCTGAATTTCATCGCGATCAAACCCCCAGTGGTTGGGAAAATTCTGATCCTCCGAGGCGATGACTGCCAGCGATAGTTGTAGTGTGATTTGCTCGGGTGGCACCGGTCGAAAGTCGACCGACCGCTGATGAATCAGACGGTCCTGCAGCATGAAAGCGCTGGTCGGCGGATCGAACCAGCGCAACGGCACTACCAGCATCGCCGTCAGCAACAGTAGGGCAATGACCAGGCGAAACAGCCATTTTCGGAGAAATTTCATGTACGCAGTTCCAGGAAAACGATGAACATTCGTGCTCGGCGGAGCATGGATTGTCGGGTGTACCGGCGATTTTTGCAATTTGATAAGCTCTTACCCGAACAAGTGCTCTGCGGTGCATGTCATGTCTCATTCTCAGGCTGCGAGTTCAGCCCATTGCCTGCTGTTTGCAGGACTGATCGTATTGCTGCTTTCCAGCCCGGCTGCGGCTCAGACGCCGCTGCTGTGGCTGGATGAGTTTGGCCACGATTCATGGACGGCCCGGCCGGCAGTACGGGCAGAAAGTGAAGCCAACCGGCTGGAGCAGATGATTGAAGCCCAGTTGGCTGGTCCGGACTCATCGGAGCGTGATCGTGGGCTGGTTTCTTTCATTCCTCCCGAAACCCGGCTTCAGGCAATCGAGATGGCAGGAAACCAGGCCACGATCACTTTCGAGTTTCCGGATGACTTTCTTGAGCGCAATTTCGATGATCTGTGGTTGGACCGCTTCGGGCGTTGGATTGGAGAACTTGTCGAAGCGCTACCCGAAACCAGCACGTTATTGGTCAAAGCTCGCAGTCGATCCGACGGTTTGGCGCGACCGCTGCCCGATTTTCTTCGCCTCCCCCCGCCGCTGGACAAGCCCGAGATTCAAATCCCCGATGGATTCACGGCAGCGCTGGTGCCCGCACACGGCCAGGGACAACCGAACGGCGCGCTGAGTGGCGCTTCGGTTTTTCTGAGTCCGGGTCATGGTTGGTATTACAACAGTACATTGGGACGGTGGACCACTCAGCGTGGCAATACCCACGGTCTGGTCGAGGATTTCTCCAACGCTGAAGCCGTGCACCAGTATCTGCTCCAGTACCTGTGGAGCGCCGGCGCGCGTGTCTACACGGTCCGCGAGCGTGATCTCAACAACCAGATGGTGATTGTCGATCAGAATTCGGCAGGTTACAGCGAAACCGGAGACTGGTCGGAGGTTGATCCAATCAACGGTGCCTATGGTGAGGCCCAACGTCAGACCACCAGTGTTTCCGAACCGGCCACGGCGACGGCCCGGTTTACGCCCGACATCCCCGAGGCAGGGCACTACGCAGTCTACGCCTGGTATCGACCCGCCCCGTCGGGCGCGACCAGTGCGAGCGTGCCGGTCACCATTCACCATTCCGGTGGTCACACTGAATGGTTGATCAATCAGAATCAGGACGGTTTTACCTGGAAGTATCTGGGGACCTACTATTTTCAGGGAGGAAGCAATCCGGAAAACGGCTCGGTAGCGATTACCAATGCAACGGGTGAGGACGGTGATTGGGTGGTCGCTGATGCCGTTCGTTTTGGCGGCGGGATGGGCGATCTGCCTGATGATGTGTCGGGGACATTCAGCGGCTATCCACGCTGGGAGGAGTCGGGACGCTATTTCGCTGGATTCATGGGCAAGAGTGACTGGTCAACATCCAACACCGTCAGCGCGATGCCGCGCTATGCCGCCTGGGAGCATGAAAGCTGGGAGGACGGCAAGTCGGTATATGTCTCCTGGCATACCAATGCCCCGGATCCGGGACGAGGTACCTCGTCTTTTGCCTATTCCAGCGGAGGATTGAACGCTCCATTTGATGGTGTTGCCGGTGGCCTGGAACTGCGCAATGCGATTCATGCTCAGTTGATCAACGATATCCGTGCGGCTTGGGATTCGGATTGGGCCGATCGAGGACTCTATACGAATTGGTTCGGCGAGCTCAATCCCGGTCATAATCCGGAGATGCCGGCCAGCCTGCATGAGATTGCGTTTCATGACACCGAGGCTGATGCTGCCGCACTCAAGCATCCCCGCTTTCGCAACCTTGCGGCGCGCGCGATGTATCAGGGCATCGTCGATTTCTACCATGACCATCTAGCAGGATTCGATAACCCGGTCCACTTGCCTGAACCGCCGGAAGCATTGTCTGTGCGCGCCATTGATCACGATCGCATACGGGTCTCCTGGCAGCCCGGCCCGTTTGATGCCGGCGATGGTGTATTCGGGGCTCCGGCAGAAAGCTACCGAGTCTATCTATCGTCGGATGGGCAAGGTTTTGCCAATGGGATTGAGGTCGGTAACGTTACCAGCGTGACGCTTGCCGTGCCGATTGGTGAGCCGATCCATGTTCGGGTAACGGCCGTCAATGCCGGTGGCGAGTCATTTCCGACCCGCACTTTGGGAGCAACAACGGCGGCTGAAGGCCTTCCTGCCGTGCTGATTGTTGATGGCTTCGATCGGATCGATTCTTCAGCCAATCTGTATCAGGTTCTTCCCAATCTTGGGACGGTTGAGCGCGGACTGCTGGGGCGAATGAATACCTTCAGTTACCTGATTCCACACGGCCAGGCTATCCATGCCACCGGGCGCGCCTTTGATTCGGCTCACCATGACGTGCTTATTGCCGGTGATATCGATCTTCGCAGCTACCATTCGGTGATCTGGATTCTGGGTGAGGAAAGCACGGCCGACAGTACCTTTGATGCAACCGAGCAGAGCCTGGTGGAACAGTACCTGGACAACGGCGGTCGATTATTCGTCTCCGGTTCCGAAATTGGCTGGGATCTGGTGGCCCAGGGCAATGGTCCAGATTTTTTCAATCAGCAGTTGCGCGCAAGCTATGTCAGCGATGATGCTTTCACTTATACGGCTCAGGGCAGTGCGTCAGGAATCTTTTCTGACATCGGGCAATTCACCTTTGATGACGGCAGTCAGATCTACGATGTCGGTTTTCCTGACCGTTTCGCAGCCGCCAACGGATCGGTGCTCGCCATGGATTATATCGGAGGTGATTCAGGCGGTGCCGCCATCCAGTTCGACGGCGGCACGCCGGACAGACGGGTGGTCATGCTGGGCTTTCCTTTCGAAACGATTGTAGATTCCGAAGTCCGGGCGCAGATCATGGCTGAGGTACTGGAGTTTTTCGAAACCCCTGCAAATTCTCCGGCCATTGTGTTCGCCGATCGTTTCGAGTGAGGCCGGCTGTTCAGCCGGGCTCAGTGCATCAGCAATCCCTTTCGGTGATGGCGGATACCGGGTGCTGATCATGGAACCAGTTGGAAGCGATCCCGGAACAGTTCGAGCATTATCGCGTTGCGGCAGTTCAGGCGCGGATAGTCAAGGCCCACACGGTCGTCGGTCACGAAGACATTGCTCCGGACCATGGTCTGGCGCACTTGTGCAGCACTAAGTTGTGGGTGTGCCTGCCGAATCAATGCCGCGCAGCCGGCCACCAGCGGTGCGGCAAACGAGGTGCCGGAAACCGCGCCAGATACCCCGCCACCCAGCTGCGTGGTGGTCATGAAGACGCCGGGCGCAAGGATGTCCAGTTCGGTCGAATGGTTGGAAAAGCAGGCGACATCATCAATAACAGGATCGACATCGTTGCAGCCGAAGAAATTGCCTGTCTGGTTTTCCTTCCAGGTAGCACCCACGGCTATCACATCGCCCAGGCAACTTGGCACCTGAATGCCGCTGGTGATCGCCTGGTTGCCGGACGAGGCGACCAGTACCGCATCATTGGCCGTCAGGGCGGCAACGGCCTGGCTCATCGCCTGGGTCCAGGCCTCGGCGCTGTCGCATTGCGTGGCGAAGGTTGCGTTGGTGCCGAGGCTGGCGTTGACCACGTCCACATCGGGATGATTGACTGCCAGCCAGTCGTAGGCTGCCGTGATATCCGCAGCACCGAAGAAGGAATTATTGGCGTCAAGAACCTTGACCGCAACCAGTGATGCGCTGGGAGCGGCTCCAACCGGTGCCACGCCGCCCTGGCCCATGATATGGCCAGTAACCCAGGTACCGTGATTGTGATCGTCAACAGCCGCACCGGCACCAAACTGGGTAGCGTTTCCATTGGGGCAGCAGTCGCCGCTATTCGGGTTGGCGCAGAAGCAGGCTTCGGCCTGCAACGCGCCGCTGAAATCGGGATGTGAAGCATCGATTCCACTATCAAGAACCGCGACCTTGATGCCGGTTCCGTCGAAACCAAGCCCGGCCGGTGGTGCCGCCTGGATGTAATCGATGCCCAGCAATGGAATGGCATCGGCGAGACTGCCTGAGCCACCCTGGTCGAGTCCGACCGCTACGATGCCGTCGAGAGTACGCAGTGTGTCAAGGCCGCGTTGGTCAAGCCGACCGGCCAGTGCTGAGACCAGGTTGAACCGGTGGGTGAGACGGAAGCCTTCGCCCAGCGACGCCAGGACCTGATCGGTCCGGTCGCTGACAATCTGCCGCCGTTCATCCCGACGAGTGAGATCGGCAATGGCGATCGAGTGAGGCATCTCGAAAATGATGACGACGCTGGCTTCGCCGTGATTGGCAAGCTCAGCTTCAAGAGCCACCTCGATCCTCTGGGATGCCGAGACCGAGGTGAACGAAGCAATGAGTAGTGCGGCCACGAATGTGTACTGCTTCATCCCGGTTTCCCCTTTAGATAGATTGGAAGGGCAGAATTGTACGCCTGTTATTGTCAATGAAGCCAAAATTTTCACCACTATCCCTTGAGATGAGCCCGGTGCTCTGGCAAGTTTTCTTGGTACCATCAGCCTCTGATTTCCAAATAGCGGTGGAGCACGAATGAAACGCTCAATTCTGAAAGGTCTTTTGCTGTTGATTCTGGTCTTGGCCACGCTGCCTGCCATTGCACATCACGGATGGTCGGGCAATACGGCGGGTGATATCGAGCTGTCCGGCACCGTGGTGACCGGCGTGAGACTGGCTGGTGCGCATGGAACGATGCAGATCGAGGATGGCGACGGCCAGGTCTGGGATATCACCCTGGCCCCTGGGCCCCGTACACATCGGGCCGGATTGCGCGAAGACATCATTCCGGTTGGCGCTGAAGTGACCGTGTTCGGCGAGCGCAACGAGGATCAGGATGTTTTTGAAGCCAAGGTGCGACGCGTGGTCTGGGAAGACCAGGTGTTTGATGTCTATCCACCCGAGTAAAATCGGAGTCACCCATGCTTGAGTTGATGGCCTGGCTAGAAGCCTCGGCGCTGGCAGAGTTCTTGCGCGGTCTCGGAATCTGGACCTATGGCCTGCTCAACCTTGCGCACATTCTTGGCATCGGTACTCTGTTTGGTGCGGTCCTGTTGCTGGATTTGAAACTGCTCGGTCTGTGGCGATCAATACCTGCGGCAAGCCTGATCCGGCCCACCGTTCCGCTGGCGGCGATTGGCTTCGTTCTGGCTGCAGCAAGCGGCATCATGATGCTGTCATTCAACACCACCGACTACCACGGCAATCCGTTCCTTTACGTCAAGTTGCCGGTGATCGTTGTCGGGTTGATCAATGTTGCGATCATCCAGCGCCTCGGTGCCTGGCGGCGGGCCGCGGCCGGCGCGCCGCCCGAATCGGGAGATCGAAGCGTGTTGGCGATTTCCGGCATACTGTCACTATTGATCTGGACGACGGTGATTACTTGCGGCCGGATGATCGGCTACTGGTAAGCAGGAGGAGGGGCAGCCTCAGCGATCGGAATTTGCCCCGGTGTCACGCGTGCACAGCGCGCGGCCGTCATCAAAGATGTGCACGGCGTAGTAGGGGAATCCACCGTCGAACATAAAGCCCCAGTGATACATTTCCGGCCGTCCACCGATTTCGTCGCCGTCCTCGGCCGGACGGTCGACCAGCGATTCGCTGCTCCACAAACAACAGTCTTCGATGGCAAACGGGCCGCGAATTCCCTCATCTCCATCGGGATCGTGAAGGCTTTCCAGCTCAGCTAGTGTCGGGAGGCGCCAGTCGCTGTGCCCGGCCAGCGTGAGTTCCGCGCAATACTCCACGGCTTCAGGCCACTTGATGTTGTCGCCATTGGTCGCAAGCGCCCACTCCAGGCCGTTGATCGCGATCGATTCGGTTTCCGCTTCAGATTCGGCCTGAGCCAGTCCACTACTGGTGCCGATAATCAGTGTCAATACACCGGCCAGAAGACCACGAGAGTTTCCAGGCATGATACGTCTCCGTTGATTAGGTGCAATGTTCATCGCTGGTTAGTTTAGGGGAGCGGATTGATGCTTCCAGTTCCTTCCGGCGGGCTTCCAGTCGAGAGCGTAGCCGTCGGGCCCGCAACAGGATGGCCGCGGCTGCAACCGTCATGTTCCCGCCCAAGACAGCTGCCAGCCAGCTCGCTGTCATGTGGCTTGTGAGTCCGATCCTGCCAGGGCCTATTCCGAGCAACACGACGATGTCGACGACTCAGACTTGCTTTTTTCGCCGCAGAAGGAACACTGCCGTCCACAGGAGTAGTGCGAACCCCAGCCCCGCTCCAAAGCCCTTCACGAATTTGAAGTTGGCGACGCCGGTGTCGATGTCATGCCGATGGTTCCAGATCTCGACGATCTTGTCATCCTCGAAGCGAAACACGTTGATGATCGGGATTTGATCGCGCCCGCCCATCAAGCGAAACATCAAGGATGTCGGCTCCATCTCCCAGTGCCAGCGGGTCGCGACAAGATCACCCTCGGCGATCTGGAAATCGATGCTGCCGGTCATGTCTCCCTTTGAGTGAAAAAAGTCAGCGATGTTCTTCTGCTCGACGGCCGGCTCGGTTACACCCTTGCGGTCGCCGATGTCGTGGACAACATACTCGTTGGCGACATATCGATCGAAGCGGTCGGTATTGTCGGAGAACCAGAGATCTTCATAAAAGCCACGGGCGAGCGCCTTGTTTCGCTCCTGTAGCGAGGAAGGCGATTGTGGGCTCACTGGCAGGTTGTGATTGGACTCATTCTGCTGCGCAGCCGCAGCATCGATACCGGCAATGCCGAGTAGCAGGATTGCGAAAACAGGGACAACGCGATGTTGATGAAACGTAGTTGCCATCTTCATGATGACTCCTGTTGGGTCTGAATGGCCTGCGCTCGCTAACAAGTACGCAATTTCTGGTCCAGAATGCGCCAATAATAGGGTTCGTGGCAACCCCCACTTGCCCGCCCGAGTGTTCGACGTAAACGAGCCGGTGTTCGGGAAAGCAGTTCTCGCGTCGTGTAGGATTTCGGCCTGGATTACTGAACGTTTTGATCGATTTGTTCGTTGCCGGTCGGGCTCTCAATTGCGGAAGGGCGAAACAGCGTAAGAAATCACCTTCCCGTTCGTCTTCTTCTATGCAACTGTCAAGGAGACGATAATGCAACTGTCAACACCCTTCAATCCATCCCCACCGGCGAACCAGGAGGCCGAGATGGTGCCGGATATCGATCAACTGGCCATGGCGCACGGGCGGGCGGTATTTTCAGCCGCCTACCGGGTAACGGGCAACATCGCCCAGGCCGAAGACGTGCAGCAAAACGTTTTCGTACGCTTACTGGAAAAGCCGCCACGGTCACAGGTCGACAACTGGGCGGCCTATCTGGGCGCAATGGCAACTCGGGCAGCGATCGATGAACTGCGCCGCGGAACGCGCTGGCAACGACTGGCTGACACGTTTCTTGCCAGTCGCAAGTCGCCCGAGGCAATGCCGTCCGAAGCACTTGACGAGGCAACTCGCGCCAATCACTTGCGTCAGGCACTGGGACGCATTCCCAAGCGTCAGGCCGAATGCTTTGCGATGCGTTTTTTCGATGGCATGGACCTGGATGCCATCGCCCAGGCGCTGGGTGTGACACCCAATGTCGTCAGCGTTTCGCTCAATCGAGCTACTCATTCGCTCAGATCTCGAATCAAATCCATTGAATCCAGTACCACCGAACCTCTGGAGAATCGCTCATGAACACGCTTACTCATCTGACCATGGCCCATAATCCGATTGAACCGTATGTCGACGCCGTGCTTGCGCAAAAGCCGGCGCAGACGCAGTCTGACCAGGCACAGCGCAAGTTGATGGCGCGGATCGAGTCCGAACGCAAGCCCAATCGTTCCTTCAATGCGGGATGGGGCTGGGCGACAGCCGCCGTGCTGGCCGTATTGATTGTTCCGGTGCTGATCATGATGCCAGGCTCGAACGGCAGCCTCGCTTTTGCCCAGGTGCAGTCGTACTTCACCGCGTTCGACACCATGAAGGCACGTATGACAACGCAAATGAATGGCAACACGATTCTTGCGATGGACATTCTGGTAGATGATCAGGATCGCACCCGACTGGATACCGGTGAGGACTTCAGTTTCATTATCGATCCGCAGCGGGAGATAATGTTGCAACTGTTTCATCGCCAACAACTCGCGATCGAAGTGCCCATTGAGGATGATTCTGCTGGTCCACAGGAGGATCCGATGGAGTGGTTGGCGCAGATTCGCGAGTTTCAGGGTCAGGCTCGCATGCTTGAAGATGAGCGTGTCATTCGCGGCCATCAAGCTGTCGGTTTCCGCCTGACCAATCAGGCCATCGACATGACATTGTGGGCCGCCGAGTCAGGCGAGCCGCTGTTGCTCGAAATGCAGACCGGCCAGGAAGCTACGGCCACCACGACCCGCATCGATTTTGAATTCAACCAGCCGGTGGATGCCGAACAGTTCAGCCTGACTCCGCCAGCGGGCTATCGCTTGAATGTCGGAGTCGTTGACGCTGACTGATTACCAGCCCGACCAAAGCGTCAACTAACGCAACCTCCTCTTCAACTGCCCCGGTTCCGAATCGGGGCAGTTGTGGTATCACAGCCGTAGAAGTCGAAAATGTCAGACAACCTCGACCTCGTGGCCTCCGCGCAGAAAGTGCAATGCCAGCATCAGAAACGCCAGGGGATAGGTCAGTACACTCAGCGGTGCGAGCAAAATGCTGATATTCAGCAAACTGCTGATAAGCAACAGCAGTGCAAATAGCATGAGTGTCCAGTCCATCGAGGCATGGTTGACTAGCAGTGCTACTGCCAGAATCAAGCTCAGCCAGGCCAGAAGGTAGCCGGTCGACAGGCTTGACACGAGAGCGGTCTGGAGCATCGCTTCCCTCGTTGATTCGGCCAAGCCAGGACCCACTGCCAGCACCAGATCGAAGATGATTCCCGCAGTGAACAGTCCGACGAAGATCGCCATCAACATGAGTAGGGCCGAGGCCAGATCACTGTTCAGTCGCTCCTTCAGCAAATTCCGAAGACTCAGGTAAACAGTAATCTCCATCACTCCGATTGCTACGAACAAGACATCCCACAGGTCGAGTCGCTCGGCATCTGCACGAAATGCCTCAAACAGGGATTCGCTGGAAAAGCCGGCGTTCAGCGCGACCAACCAGTAAATGGGATAAAGCACCACAAGTGCCATGGCCACAAAGCCGGGTAAAGCGTATTCGCGATTCATTCGGAAGTTCTCCTGGGTTGGGCGTCTTCTTCGAACTCGAGAAGATCACCGGGTTGGCAGGACAGGGCGCGGCAAATGGCTTCCAATGTGCTGAAGCGTATGGCCTTGACTCTGCCGTTTTTCAGCAGCGAAAGGTTGGTCATCGACACGCCCACCTGCTGCGACAGATCGGTCAGTGACATCTTTTTTCGTGCCAGCTCGATGTCCAGATTGATTCGTATTGGCATGGACAAGATCCTGTAGTAATTATCGCTAAACATTCACAACATTATGATAAACATAAACTAATAAATGAATTACGTCAAGAAAAACTTCCCAGAGAACAAAAAAAACCCGCCGGGCTTGCACCTGGCGGGTTTGAACTTGTCAGGCAGACTTGCCCAGATCGGATTAGTTGATGCTTGAAACCCGCTCGACATTCGAGATAATGACTTCGACCCGGCGATTCTGTTGACGTCCGGTGGCGGTATCGTTGCTGGCGACCGGTGAACCCTGGCCCAGTCCCGAGCTGGAGATGCGATGCGCCATCACTCCCCGGCTGATCAGGTAGGACCGAACCGATTCGGCGCGACGCTCTGACAGTGAACGGTTGGATGCTTCACTGCCAACGCTGTCCGTATGACCTTCGATCAGCACGGTGCGATCCTCGTATTCCTGCAGGAACGCAGCCAGCTTGTCCAGGTTGGGGCCGGCGGCGCCGGTCAGGTCAGATCGACCCGTTGCAAACAGCACATCGCCGAGCGTGACCACCAGACCGCGATCGGTCTCGCGGGCATTGAGTTCAGCGATCTGGCGTTGCAGTTCCAGACGTTCTGCTCGTGCCGCGACGACTTCGGCCTGGGATGCCGCTGCATCGGCCTGTGATGCCTCTGCATTGGCCCGCGATGCTGCAGCATTGGCCTGTGAAGCTGCTGCATCCGCCTGTGACTGTGCCGCCTCATTTCGTGCCACGGTCGCGTCGGTCCTTGCCGATTCCGCCGCTGCTCTTGCGGCATCGGTTGCCGTTCTGGCAGCGCTGGCGTCTTCGCGCGCGTAACGTGCATCACTGCGGGCACGATCGGCCTCAAGGGTGCGAGCATCCAGACGGGCCTGTTCGCTCTGCTGGCTGAGTGCTTCACGCTGATCCTCATAGTGACGACTCTGCGCTCGTGCCCGGGCGATTTCCACTTTCTGGTCGGCCATCAGCAGCCGATGCGGATAGTACTCACTATCGCGGGCCGTTGTTTCGGCCGCTCTGACAGCGGCTTCAGCGTCTCGCATCTCGACCGGCGCACGGGTGGCCAGTTGCGGATTGGACTGGATTGCGGTCAGTGCGATGCGGGCGTCAATGGGGCCTTGCGGAGCCCTGGGTGCCGTGGCACAAGCCGCGAGCAGCAACAAACCTGCGGCGAGAACCGCAGTCCGGGTAATGATGTTGGTAGTGGTTTTCATCGACGTTCTCCTGATGCACGATTCATTTCCTGCCTCAAGGTGTCAATGCTCTTCTGCATCTCGTCATTGACGGCCCTGGCCTTCAGTTCTTCGGACCTGGCCAGAGCGACCTCGGCGTGAGCACGCGATTCGATGGCAAGGTATTCGGCTTGCATCATCCGTTCGCTACGAACGGCCGAGTTGGCAAGCACCAGTTTCTCCCGCGCGGTGGTCAGATCCGCGAGTGCGTAGTCATCGACGCGGGACTGCTCGGCATTGGATATCGCCGATTCAGCTGCCTGCAGCGCCTCGACAGGAGGCTTGGGGGCCGTGGCGCAACCCGCCAGCGCCAGCAAGGCGGCGGCGGTCAAGGCGAAAAGCAACGGCGATCCTCGGATAGTTTTTACAAAAATTGTCAGTCGTTTCTGAAACATCAGGGTGTCCTCAATCAAAAGGTAAGTGGGCGCTACTGCAGCCTAAGCTGATCAAGGAGGGAGTTCTGTGCGCTGACGGACATAGAGGCCTGAGAGATTCCGGCCAGCGCTATACTCCGTTGATGCCCGGTTCAACATCGCACTTTGAACGATTGCCATTCGCGGCACTGGTTGATGCCTGGCAGGCCGGTTACGGTTTCAGGGAACTGAAGCGTGACGTTCTTGCCGGTCTGACCGTCGGTATCGTCGCCATTCCACTGGCCATGGCGCTCGCCATCGCTATCGGTGTCGCTCCCCAGCACGGGCTGTACACGGCCATGGTCGCCGGTTTCCTGATTGCGCTGACCGGCGGATCGCGCTTCAACATCTCCGGACCAACCGCCGCGTTCGTGGTCGTGCTGATGCCAGTGGTCGCCGAATACGGACTCGGAGGATTGTTGCTGGCCAGCATGATGGCCGGCCTGATTCTGGTGGTGATGGGACTGTCCGGCCTGGGCCGACTGGTGCGATTTATCCCCTATCCGGTAGTTGTCGGATTTACCGCCGGCATTGCTGTGGTGATCGCGACCCTGCAGATTCGTGATCTGCTTGGGCTGGTCGATGCCGGCAACGGCGGCCATTTCCTGGAGCAGCTGTATGCCATTTCCCTGGCGTTGCCGACCTTCAGCTGGCAGGACCTGGCGGTCGGACTGGTCACGTTGGCCATCCTGCTGGCCTGGCCGCGATTGAAGAGTGCGGTCCCCGCGCCGCTGGTGGCCTTGCTTGTCGCAGGTCTTGGCGCATGGCTGGCTGCAAGGTACTGGTCAGGCTTTGAGGTCGCCACCATTGCCAGCCGCTTCAATTATCAGATCGGCGAGTTGAGCGGCCACGGTATTCCGCCAGTCCTGCCGCAGTTCGACTGGCCATGGCATCTTCCCGGGGGAGACGGGGAAGCGCTCCAGATCAGCTTCGCCCTGCTCAGTGATCTGCTGGGCCCCGCGTTGGCCATTGCCATGCTTGGCGCAATCGAGTCGCTGCTATGCGGTGTCATCGCTGACGGCATGACCGGAACCCGTCATCGCCCCAACGCGGAACTGGTGGGCCAGGGTATCGGCAATATCGTTACACCGTTATTCGGCGGCATTACCGCCACAGCAGCCATCGCGCGAACTGCCACCAGCGTGCGCTTTGGCGCATTCTCGCCGGTTGCCGGCATGGTCCATGCGCTGGTTGTGTTGCTGGCCGTAGTGATGTTTGCCGGAGCGCTGTCTTACCTGCCCATGGCTGCGCTGGCGGCCTTGTTGCTGATCGTGGCCTGGAACATGAGTGAGGCCGGTCATTTCGTGCGTATCGTGAAAACGGCTCCGCGCGGCGATGTCGCTGTGCTGCTGACCTGTTTCGGCCTGACCGTGATTTTCGATATGGTCATCGCGGTGGCGGTCGGTATGGCACTGGCGGCGATGCTGTTTATTCAGCGCATGGCCGATCTGACATCAACCGTACAGGTCAGTGGCCCGCAATCGGGATTGCCGCAGGACTTGCCTACGGGAATTGCGGCTTTTCGCATCCGCGGCCCGATGTTCTTCGGAGCTGCCGAGCGTGCGCTGGCCACCCTGCACAGGCTGGAGCCCGAGGTACGTACCGTCATACTTGATATGCGTGATGTGCCAAGCATGGACATGTCGGCCATCATCGTTTTCCAGTCCATGCTCGATCAGCTCCAGAAAGGCAATGTCGCCCTGATCGTGACCCATGCCGAAGCGCGCATCATCGCCAAGTTGAAGCGCGCCGGCATTCGCCGGACGCGGCGAAAGCTGACTTTTTGTCGCAACAGCGAACAGGCCCTGAGGGTTGCTCTGCAGTGGAGCAAAAGTGACGGCAGCAAAATTGGACCTGATTGAATCTGGCGGACCCGAATCAGCCTATTGTGCAGAGTTGATATTTCGAGTATTCTGGAAATATGAAAACAGAAACTGCCTCCAAAACTTCTGCTGACGATCTGGCGCCGGTCTTTGCGGCACTGGGGCAGGGAGCTCGGTTAGAGGTTATTCGGTTGCTGCTGGCAGCCTATCCGGAGGCATTGGCCGCCGGTGAACTCCAGGAAAAGCTCGGGATTCCGGCCTCAACGCTGTCGCATCACTTGCATCGATTGCGGGAAGTCGGTCTGGTGGCGTCTGTGAGAGAAAGTCAGTGGATACGCTATGCTGCCCGGGCGGACACCTTGCAGTCACTGCTCGATTTTCTTTATTCCGAATGCTGCAGCCGGAACTCGGTGGTTGATTCGGACCTGGCAGGTCGTTGTTGCTAGAGGTATTTCAGCGACCCTTTTTTTGACTATTTAATTCGATAATTGCGGAAATACAGGAGCCAATCATGAACAAGACTCACATTTCGCTCGACGTGAAGGATCTGGATGCGGCGGTGGCCTTTTACCGGTCCTTCCTGCAGGCCGAGCCGGCCAAGTTGCGGCCGGGGTACGCCAACTTTGATCTGGACAATCCGCCGCTGAAGCTCGCGTTGAACCAGTCTCAGCAATCCAGTGTGTCGCACCTGGGTGTGCAGGTGGCGGATCGCGACAAGGTATTCGAGGAGATCGAACGACTGAAGGCGGCGGGCCTTGGCACGTTCACCGAAACCGACACTGACTGCTGCCACGCCATTCAGGACAAGGTCTGGGTGGCCGATCCCGACGGGAATCGCTGGGAGGTCTTCGTTGTCAAGGGGGATGCCCAGGCTCAACCGACACCAATGACAGCCGGTTGCGCGTGCGGAGCATGACTTGATTCAGAGGATCGAAAGGGACCGCCGGTTCATTCCGGCGGTCTCGAAGACTTCAGCGAGATCAGCCTGGTTCGGGATGCTCGATGGCCCGACTCGATCCAGCCACCCAGATAAACACCGCCATCAGGAACGGCAAAGTCAGGTCGTACCACAGCGGTTCGCGCGAAATCACCAGCATTTCGTACCAGGCATACGGCGCGCTCAGGACAAGGCGAACGGGAAGGAACCATTGATGCCACGCCGCGTCCAGCAGTCCCAGAGTCGCGACGATGACGACCAGACCGATGACCGCGCCCAGCGAGCCGGACAGGCGATGCACCCACCAGCCGCCAACGGAGGCCGCAAACAGGGAAATCACCATGGAAATGCAGACCCAGAGATTGTTGAACGCCAGACCGCTGTCATCCAGGGCCCGTTGCGGCCCCATTATCAAAGCCAGTGGCACCAGAAACAGCAACGCCACCCCGGCCATCAAGAGCAGGGAAGCGGCGATACCGCGAATCGAACGCATGTTGAGTGACCTCTCGGAGAAACACGGCAAACGGGGCCGCACCGGTCTGTCAAGATTTAGAAGATCAGGCGACATTTGGATTCGGAGATCCGGGGCCCGGTTCCACCAAATAAAAAATATTTTTGGAGCTCCCGACAGTGTGCGCGAACCAGCCTGCTCTTATTGTGCTGGCCGAAAGTCCGCATCGTTTTTACAGCACCCAGGCAGGAGCTGATATCGAGTTCGATCTGCCGGAAACCGGGCCGGCCACGGGACTGACTCTGTATCAGGGTGGACAGGAATTGCCGGCGCCAAGGCGGGAGGACGAGCCCGAACGCAAGTAGCCATCTAGCCATCTAGCCATCTATTGACATCAAGATATTCAAAATATATTCTTGGGATCGACATCCACTTTTGAGTCGATCCCTTGAAACCCCAGCTTTCAGTACGAAGCGCCAAAGCGCTTGAACTTGCCCATCGACTTGCCAGGCGTGAGCGACGCACGGTCGCGAGCATCGTCGAGCTGGCGTTGGAGGAGTACGAGGCTCGCCACTCGGGCAAGCGTTCGGCAGCCGATTTCTACCGCAGCCTCAAGGTCGAGTGTTCAGTTGAAAGCGAACTCGATGCCATGCTGGACGCGAACCGCCAGCCGCACAAGGGCCTGGATCTTTGATCCTCGTTGACACCAATGTCATCTCGGAAACGTTGAAGCCCGTTCCGGAACCGCTGGTGATCGAGTGGTTGATCGCACACGACGCCCAGCTGGCAATCCCGACCGTGACCCTGGCAGAGCTTGCTTACGGCATTGAGCGAATTCGCCCCGAGCAACGTTCACAGCGTCTTTTCCGTGGCTTGATGGAATGGCGCGAACGATTTGCCGATCGAATACTGGCATTCAATGAACGTGCAGCGATCATCTACGGCGAAATCATGGGGCAGGCATCGCGTGCTGGCATGCCCATGGCCATACCAGACGGAATGATCGCTGCGACCTCCCTTGCCCATGGGGGATCGCTGGCGACGCGCAATGCCGATGATTTCCGGTATTCGGGCGTCGATCTGGTCAACCCCTGGCAGACGGCTGGAGTCCGGGAACGTTGATCGTTCGCGTGGCCGACTGGTTCGTTACGGGCTTTCAAACGAGTCCGTAAAGATCTGGTCGGGGCGGTATAGAAAGACATCTCGTACACCGTTGAAGTCATTGTCGACCAGTTCATCGCTGTCTGACTCGAACAGCACGAACTGTCCGTCGCCGCTGACTCCGGACGCGTAGCTGTTAAGCGGCGCGGGTTGCCCGCTGGGTCGCTGGCTGATCAGGCGAGTGGCCTGGATGGCCGGGTCGTAAAGATAGACTCCGATCGGCGCGGTGTCCGGCACGACATCGAAAACGATGAACTGACCATCGGCTGAAAGTCGCGGGTTCTCGCTGTCGGCCGTGAACTGGGTTCCGCTCGGGCTCAGGCTGACCAGGGTTGTGGTGCCGGCCTGCAAGTCACGCAGGAAGATATCGGTTCGTCCATTGCTGTCACCGCTGGCCATGTCATCGGCGTCCGACTGGAATACGATCCGCTGACCATCGTCCGAAATGCTGGCGTGGCTATGCACACCCTGAACCTGCTGACCGGCACTATTGATGCTGACCAGTTCGGTTATACCAGTGACGCGATCGTGCCAGAACACATCCTCGTCAGGATTGGTATCCAGGGCGACCAGGTCGGATGCCCGGGAATGAAAACTGACATAGCGACCGGTCGCGCTGATATCCGGTTCTTCGCTGGCCCATGATGCCTCTGTACCGTTACTGGAAACACTGACCCGTTCAGTGGCATTGCTGATCAGATCATGAACGAACACATCCTTGTGACCGTTGCTATCGCCCGGGACAAGATTCCCGGCCTCTGACACGAAGGCAACCACTCGTCCATTGGCGCTGATGGCCGGACTGATGCTGCGGTCCGTGGCCTCGGCACCGGTTGAATCGACACTGACACGTCGTGTCATGGCCAGGTCCATGTCGCGAACGAACACGTCTTCAACGCCGTTAGTGTCACCAAGGACCAACTGCGATGAAGGGCTACTGAAGGCGATTCGGTTGCCCAAGCGGTCCAGGGAAGGTGCGCGGCTTTGAGTGTTGCTGTCGTCCGGTTCGCCGCCTGTCGTGATATTGACCAGCTCGTAGTCACCGCTCCTCATGTCGACCCGGTAGATCAGTGGAAAGAAGCCGGGCTGAAATGGCAGGAAGTTGGTTGATTGCGACCGAAAGGCTGCGAAATGACCGTCATCGGATACCGAAGCAAGGCTGGATTCCCGGTTGCCGGTAAACACCGGAAAGGGTCCGCCCGGGCCGGCCACACTACCCAGTTCCGTGGTGGCCGCGATCATGTCGCGTACGAATACGTCCCGGACCCGGTTGATATCGCCGGCAACCAGATTATCGGATTCGCTCATGAAGCCGACAACGCTGCCCGAGGAACTGATGCAGGGATTATCACTTCGTGCAGTGCCCTGGGTTCCGCCGGTCGAAATACTGAGGATTTCCAGCGTCAGGTCAACCCGATCACGAACGAAGACGTCGCCGTACAAGTGGGTATCCGGACTGACCAGGTCGTTGGCGTAGGAACCGAATACGACATAGCGACCGCCACCGCTGATCCGGGTATATTGTGAACTGCCATCCCCGGTTTCACCGAGCGGGTTGATGCTGATCAGTTCGACCAGCCCGGTAGAGGCATCAAACACGTAGACGTCGCTCAGGCCGTTACTGTCGTTGGCGACATAGTTGCTCGCATGGCTCTGAAACAGAACCAATTGACCATCGGTAGTGATGTCTTCGATGTCGGCATGTCCATCGGGGCTCGCCCCGCCCAGGCCAAGCACTCGAGTGGTCACGCCCGATGCAATATTGCGATGAAAGATATCGATCTGCCCACCGGTGTCTCCGGGCACGATGTTGTTGGCCTGGGACTCGAAGGCTACCCATTCCCCATCACCCGAGATCACCACCTTCCAGGTTGGAAAATCCGGGTCGGCGAAGGCCGGGTCGGTACTGACTCGGGTGGTCTGCTCAGTCGCCACGAACCGGACATAGGCATCGGGATAGCCGTTGGTATCATCACCGACCAGGTCGGATTCAGAGATAAAGGCAATCCGGTCGCCGTCGGATGAAATCGACGGCCAGGAACTGGCTGCGGGACTTTCATTGCTGCCATTGTCAATCAGGCTGACCCGGATGGTCTCCCCGGTCTGCTGATCATGCCGGAACACATCCGCAACACCATTGGTGTCGTCGGAAACGAGATTGGTGGCTTCGGATTCGAAGACCACGTAGCGACCGTTGGTGCTGATTCGAGGCCGTTTGCTCGCCCGGTTACCCTGGTCGCCGTTGCTGTCGACACTGACCCGGCTGACCTGACCGGTGTCCCGGTCAAGAACGAAGATATCTTCCACGCCGTTGGTATCGTCAGCAACAAGATTGGCCGCCAGACTGCTGTACACCAGATAGCGACCGGCGCCGGACAAGTCGCAGTTATCCGAGGTATCTGACCCCTGGGTGCCATACAGCAGCGAGTTGGGTGCCTTAGAAACAAGTTTGACAAGCTGTGCCTCGAGGTCGGGAGCCACGCCGGCAAGCAGCGCCACGCTGCCAAGTATCAGCCCATGGGATATCAGCTTCATCACTCTTCTCCAGGAACGCGAATCCCGAGCGTGTCATCGCTGTTCCCGGAATACTTGAAAAAGTTCTGAAGAACTTCTGAATTACATCTCGCCCGGTCTGCCAATTGCACCGTTCAGCGCGGCGGAATCGGCTGTTTGTCGGGTCTGATGAAACTGGAGCGAGCCGCATCGGAAAAAAGGGTCTCGGCAGAGTAGTGGGTCAGCATGATGCTGGGGGCGAGCAGGTCCGGTGCGCGGTCGATAAACTCCGAGTAGGAGCCTGTCGGCCCAGCCTGGTCCATGAAATGCCGAACGGCCAGAATCCAGGCTCGAGTGATGGTTTCATGGAACTTGTCGGGACTGGCACCGACATGCGCCAGAAAACGCAGCAAAGATGCTTTCATCCGATCACAGGCGACTTCCGGTGTATTGTCGCAAAGGTAGGCATACGCCAGCCGCACATGCGCGGCATGGTCAAACGTTTCAGGATCGACTTGACACTTTTCGAAGGCTTTGATGAACCGGTCGTCATCACTATCTGTGCAATGCGGCTCCATCAGTCGATGCTCCGTGTTTTTGATCATCCGGACCGGGAAAACCAGAATACCTGCTCGACCGGTTCGCCGAAAGCCTGCGCGATCTTCAGCGCGACTTCCAGCGATGGCGAGTAACGGCCCTGCTCGATCGCGATGATAGTCTGGCGGGAGACGCCGACAGCGTCAGCCAGTGCCTGCTGGGTCATATGGTCGTGCTGGTCGCGCAGGGCCCTGACGCCGTTGTCGAGATTGCTGCCGCCCATGTCAGACTCCGCGCCGGTAGAAAACCAGCGTGAGCACCAACTCGATGATCGTGGCCACGAACACGACTGCCATCAAGGCATTGGCAATCAACATTGGCGAGGTGGCTATCGGGTCGTCGAAAAAGCCGCCGATGAGAATGTGCCCGACGATGCCAATCACGCCGACCCGCAGCACCACGCCACCGATGTTGCCGGCGCGCACCGCAATTCGCTTGTCGCGCTCGTCCTCCTCTTCCCTCCTGGCGGTCAGCGCGATCAGGATGTGATAGCCGACCAGCACCATCACCAGCAGAACGACCAGGCCCGTTGCCAGGCCGGTCATCGAGCCCGGATGCAGCTGCCCGGCCTGCCAAAGATCCCAGACCGAGTGGAAATAGAAAACTCCGATGATCCAGGTCGCGATCAGCGTGCCAATAGCACTTTTTTCATGAAAGGAGAGCGTATTCATTGCGGTGTTTCCAGTCGATTCGCCGAGCCATTAATGTAAAGCCAGCTTTACATTGTGTCAAGTTTACTTTACATTGCGCCCCGCGCGTTACCGTAGAAACATGCAGCCCGGAATGAGGCGGCAAACGCATAGCCGATGAATTGGTGGGCCCACAGCGGAAAACAGCACCCTGAAGGAGCGCGTAGGGGCTGCCTGAAAAACGGGGTAAACTGCTGCTTTAAATCGAGAATTAAGGTGGTGGCTACGGGTGGACTTGAACCACCGACCTCAGCATTATGAGTGCCGCGCTCTAACCAACTGAGCTACGTAGCCATGGGGTAGCCGGCTATTGTTCCATTTTTTCGCGCAAAGTCAAGGGCCGGGTGTTGGAGCCGGTGGATTCAGCTGTTGTCGAGGCCAAGTTGGGCGATGCGCCGGTACAGGGTGGAGCGGGAGATGCCCAGTTGTATGGCGGCATGGCTCATGTTGCCTTCGGTTTCAGCCAGCGTCTGGCGGATGATGCTGCGCTCGGCTGCGGCCAGGCGCGCTTCGAGTGTGCTGCCGCCGTCGGTTTCGCCGCTGCCGCGGATGGCCGCGCGCAGATCTTCGCTGACGAGCATGTCGCCGTCGCTCAGGAACACCGCCACCCGGTGCATTTCCTGCTGCAATTCGCGCACATTGCCCGGCCAGTGGTAGCGCTGCAGACATTCCAGGGCACGCTGGGAAATACCGCAAACGCGAATTTTGTGTTCCCGTGAGTACTGGCCAAGGAAGTGCAGGGCCAGGTTGGCGATGTCGGCCGGTCGTTCGCGCAGCGGTGGCAGTTGGACTTCCCAACCTGCGATGCGATGCAGCAGGTCCAGGCGGAAGGCGCCGCTTTCAACCATCTGATCGATGCGCCGGTTGGTGGCGGAGATCACCCGTGGCCGGGCAGGTCGTGGCTGTGAGCCGCCGACCCGAACGACCTCGCCTTCCTGAAGCACGCGAAGGATTCTTGCCTGGGTCTCGGCGGCCATGTCGCCGATTTCGTCGAGAAACAGCATGCCGCCATGGGCTTGCTCGAAGCAGCCGGGACGTTCGTCCACGCCGGATGCTACGCCGCGCTCGATGCCGAACAGTTCGCTTTCGAGCAGATCGCTCGACAGGGCAGCGCAGTTGATTGCGATAAACGCTGACTGTGGATCGTGGGACAGCCGATGCAGGTAGCGGGCCATCAACTCTTTGCCGGTTCCCGATTCGCCGCGGATCAGAACATTGATGTCCGACCGGGCGGCGCGTGCCGCGCGCCGATAGATGCGCTGCATGTCCGAATCCAGCGAGGCCGGATCAGGCATTGCTGCCGGCGGTGGTGGCATTGCGACCAGGCGGTCGCCGGCATCGCGGGCCAGGGCCAGCAAGGCAGCGATCAGATCGAACACGCGTTCCGCCCGTTGCGGCGAGAAGGTCTGGTCAAAGGCCAGTTCGATAGAAACTCGGCCGAGCTGGCGTCGGGCGGGGTGATCGCCTGGATGTTGGCCACTGCAGAACAGGATGGCTTCGCCCTCGCCGTCGGCGGCGATCTTCATCCAGTTCAGCGGCAGGGCCTGCCACAGGGTCGAGCCGCAGCGCCGCGCCAGCTCCGGCAAGTCGAGGCCGGTTTCGATCCGCCGCAACAAATCGGGAAGGTGGTCGAGCGCCAGTTTGTCCAGGGCCATCGGTGCCATGGTCAGAGCGGCTTCGATGGCGAGTGGCTCGGTATCAAGCGACTGGAGTCCGGCACCGAGCCGATCGTCCCCGGCGGCAACGGCCTCGACCCGCAAGGTGACATCCCCGAATTGCAGCAGGTCGTCGGCCTGGACTCGCACGGGCCGGGTCAGTTGCAGGCCATTGTGACGCGTGCCGTTACTCGATCCCAGATCCTCCAGCCGCAGTTGACCTTCGGCCAGACTCAGTCGGGCATGCTGCCGTGAAACGCTGGGAAAGACCAGCAACAGGTCACAATCGCCCGAGGATCCGAGTAGGGACTCACCGTTCGGAACCAGCCGGCGGATAACCTGGCCGTCATGTTCACCCGTCAGTCGAAAGCTCATGGCGGCCATAGTACTGCGCTCAGGGCGCTTTGTAACCACGGGCATTCGGAAGCTGTTGGCTGTCCAGAGTCCCATCAGATGCCGAAGTCGTCGGCGAAGATCGCGTCGATGGCCGTGACGTCGAACTCGTAGGCACCCAGATCGAAGGGACCGTTGAGGTCGTCGACCCCGGGATGATCCGTGCCGCGCGGCTGGCCGCCGAGGTCGGGCAGCGGACTGTAGAGACCGCCGGCGCAGACATCGATGGCGAGGGTGTCGCCAGCGGCAAGGCGGTAGTCATGGTTGGCGATGTCGAGATGGCTTACCGTGCCTTCGAGCAGATCGGTCACAGGGACTTCGATGCTGTCCTGGTTGCGCACCAGGTTGCAGCTGATGGTGGTCGTGGTGGTGCCGCTGGCCTGATGGATGTTGCTGAACTCGTGAATGATGTTGCCGAAGGCCTGCAGACTGCTGTCGTTGAGTTGGCTCAGCAGGGTACTGGTGGTCCGGTTCTGGCGCAGGGTGTTGTAGGCCAGCGTCAGTTCGGCGCCGGCTCCGATCTGGAAGGCAGTCGGGTTGGCATAGTCATTCGAGATGCCGTTTTCGACGATCACGTTGCCTTCAAGCAGCAGGCTGGCTGGCTGATCGTTACGGCTTTGCTGGGCGAAACCGATGTAGCCCTGGGTTTCGGCATTGTTCAGCCACAGGAATGCGTTGTAGATGCGAATCTGTCCGCCGAAGTGTGCGGCCATCACCCCGCCGCCGCCTGGAAGCGTGCCGGACAGCGAGTTGCCAATCATCTGTGAGCAATAGCGGTGGTAGCTGCAACCGGCCGGATCGGACGCTAGTGTGATCAGACCGCCGAAATTGGCCATCAGCGCGCCACCGTAGCGGCCGCTGCTGTTGTAAGAGACGCGGGCATTGAACAACTCCAGTTCGCCCCCGTTGCTGACCTGGGCCGCGCCGCCCTGGCCGGAAGCACTGGGGTCGAGATTGCTCGCGTTGGCGGTCAGGTCGAAGGCTTCGGCGCCATTGCCCTGCAGTACCATCCGGGCGGTGTTGAAAACCGTCACCCCGCCGCCGGACTCGTCGCTGGTGTTGGCGTGGATTTCCTTGTCGAGATCGGTGGATAGGCTGTGGGTTGCCACGCCGGCCAGGTGACTTATCCGGCAGCGGTCGGTGTAGATTGCCCCGCCGTTGGTGGTGGCATGGTTGGCCTGGATGACGGACCCGTCCGACAGCCACAGATAGATGTCGAAGGTGGTGTGGAAACTGCTGCAATAGAGGCCACCACCGTTGCTGGCGCTGTTGTCGCGAATCACGGTCTCGGTTGCCGTGACGTCGAGCTGGCCGTCTTCGAGCAAGGAGTTGGCGGTGATGCCCATGCCACCCCCGCCCCATCCGCCGGTATTGTTGTGGATGTCGAGATGATGCAAGGTTACTTCACCGGTGGTGTTGGCGACGAGCACACCGCCGCTGCCCGGGGAACTGGCACTGCTACCGTCGCCACCGGTAATGGTCAGGTATTCCAGGCGGACGCCGGCCAGGTCGATGCCGGTGATCCGAACCGCAGTTTTTTCGAAGCCGCTGGCATCGATGATCGCGTTGATGTTCGTTTGCTGGTCCGCGTTGGCCTCGCTGCAGTTGGCATAGCCGCCGCGTAGAACCACGTTGCTGGTAATCTCGATGGCTACGGTATGGCTTTGGGCATGGCTGAGCCGGATCTCTGCGTGACCGGCGTCGAGCGCGGTCTGCAGTGCGTCCGCATCGGAGTTGATATTGAAGTCACAGCCGGCATCCCAGCCGACGCTGACCTGGGCCAGCAGTGCCGGGCTGGCCAGCAGAAAAATGATGAGCAAGGCAGGTTTCATGTTCGAGTCCCTTGGTGTTGGAGGTCGGCCGGAAGTGGGTGGCCGTTCGCTTGACCACAGGCAAGTTCCGCGCCACATGTCCTCGACATCAACGCATGCGGCCCAGAATGGCCTGGTCAGGCGTTGTCAGGGATTCGCCCGAGCGGGGCATGGCAGCTGGTGGGGCCGCGAGTGTCGCACTATCAGGGCAGTCGCTGTCCCGCGGATGCGACAGGCCGGCGGTCGACAGGTTCCCGCCGGGCCTCGTTGCGGATATAGTGGGCGGCAACGAGGGACGTTGCTCGCCATCTGCCAGGGAGATGGATACTGATAACCGGCCGCCGTCGGCGCGCTACCAGACTGCCATGCCCATTGGCCAGGGTGCCATGGGGCGGGTTTATCGTGCCTGGGATGCCGAGCAGGAGCGTTTTGTTGCGCTCAAATACCTGCGTTCAAATGATCCTGACTGGGTTCGCCGTCTGCGCGCCGAGGCCGCTGCCCAGGCACGCGTCAACCATCCCAACGTGGCCCCCATCTATGGCGTTGGTGAGGACCAGGGTCGAGTCTACATCGCCATGGCTTATATCGAGGGTAAGCCCTTCGATGGATTGATTGGTGAGCTGAGCCTGGAGGCCGGGGTGAGGATCCTGGCCGATTGCGCTGATGCGGTTCAGGCGGCCCATGCCACCGGCCTGGTTCACCGTGATCTCAAGCCAGCCAATATCATCGTTGAACAGACAGAAGCTGGCGGCTACCGTCCCTATGTGGTCGACTTCGGCCTGGTACTGGCCCTTGACGAAGAGACCCTGACGGCGCCGGGTGAGATGCTCGGTACGCTGGGCTACATGGCTCCGGAGCAAGCATTGGGTCGTCGCGCCGATGTCGATCGTCGCGCCGACATCTATTCGCTGGGCTGTATTCTCTATCACCTGCTTGCCGGGGCGTCGCCACTAGCCGGGGGTGATCGCAGCGAGATGCTGGCGCGTTTGCTCAATGACGATGTACCACCGCCGCGCAATCGAAGCAAACAAGTGCCGAAATCGCTCGAGCGCATCTGCATGCAGTGCCTTGAGCGTGCTCCCGAGCGCCGATACGGGTCCGCCGCAGCCCTGCGGCATGATCTCGAGCGCTGGCTGGCCGGGGAATCGGTGCAGGCGCGGGCCACCGGGCCTGTTTGGCGAGTCGGCCGAACCGTGCGCCGCAACCCTTTGACAAGCGCCCTGGCGGGCACTGCTCTGGTGATTGCGCTGTCCGTTGTCGGCTGGGCCGCCTATGAGCAACACCGCCTGGAATTGCGTGCCGCGCAGGCACAGCGTACCGGCGAGGCACTCAAGGACATGGAGTGGCGCCTGCGCGGTGCCTACATGGTGCCGGATGCCGATATTGGCTGGCACAAGCGGGATTTGCGCAAGCGTATCGAGGAATTGCTGACCGACGTTTCAGGTGGCGATGACGAGAACGGCCAGGCTCACCGGGATTATGTGCTGGGGCGGTCCTGGTTGATGCTTGACAGGCCTGAACTGGCTCAGTCCCACCTCGATCAGGAGTCGGTCTTGCAGCGAATACCTGATGCCGGCTTCTGGGCCGGCTACAGCCTGTCGCTGGTGTATCGCGATTCGCTGCTTGAGCTGGGATCAATACAAAACGAAATCGAGCGTACCCAAAAACGCCGCGAACTGGATGTTGGACTACGCGAGCAATCGTTGGCAATGTTGGCCGGAGCCGGGACATCCGCGGACAATGCACTGTTCCGTGATGCGTTGGTAGCGTGGCTGAGCGGACAACCCGATCGCGCAGTCGACCTGGCGCGTCAAAGTCGGGTGCATCAGCCCTGGTTTTTCGAGGCGGTACTGCTCGAGGCCGACATTCTGCTGGGCGAACATCTAGATGCCCTGAGCTCGGCAGCTTACGACCAGGCTGCCGAACAGATGCGCCAGGTGATGGCCACCATTGAAAGGGCGGTCGAGGTCGCTCCCAGCGCACCCCAGGTGCTGGCGCGCGGCTGTGCCGCGGCACGCCAGGCCCGCCTATCGACTACCCAGCTGGGCATGCACACCAGTGACGCCGCCCATGCCGGCATGTCGCTGTGCCACCGAATGGTGGCTCTGGAACCTGAAGTGGCCGAGCATCACCTGATGCTGGCCCGGGCGCTATCGGCTGAGTGGCACGTGCTTGCGCGCAATCAGACTCCGACCGATGAATTGGCTGACCAGGCCGTAGCTGCCGCGCGCTACGCTCTGGCACTGGACCCGGACAACGGGAACCTTCTGGCCAATAGCGCCCAGGTTATGTGCGATCTGGGTTATGCCATGCGTCGTGATGCCCAGGCGGCGGTCGGGCTGATCGGGGAGGCGCTTGAACTTTACCGGCGCGCCATGGTGCTGCGGCCGGCTGATTCGACTGTCTGGCGTCAGGCTGGTACGTGTACCCGGCAGCATGCCGCCAGTCTGCGGATGGCCGGGCAGGATTCCGCGGCTGCGTTGATCAAGGCGGTCGAGATCTTGAGCAGGGCCGTCGAGCTGGCACCCGATCATGCCTACTCGCGCCACAATCTGGCTTACGCCATCAAATCTCAGGTCAATCAGGCCAGCGTGTCGCCCGAGCAGGCAGAGCAATGGCTGATCGAGGCGCTCGCGCAAACCGAGGCAGCGCTGCGACTGAGCCCGGATCATCCGGTCATCATCAATACGCTGGGCAATATTCAGTCCGACCTGGGGCGACAGTATCTCGGTCAGGGTCTGGCAGACAAGGCTGCCACCCGCTTCGAACAGGCCATGGCGGCCTACGATCAGGTAAGCCAGCTCAATCCCGCCTACCCCAAGCCGCACAACAATCGTGCCAATGTCGCCCGGATCATGGCCGACCATCTGGTGGCTCGATCCCGCGACCCATCGCGGTGGATCGAGCATGGCCGCCTGGCGGTGGAGGCCGCGCTCGAAATTCACCCTGATTATTCGCTGGCCTGGTTCAATCTCGGTGCACTCAATCTGATCGAAGCGCGCTATCTTGAGTCCGTCGGTCTGTTGGCCGCGGTCAGCGCGCAGCAGGCCATGGAAGCCTTTTCCCGCGGACTCGAAGCGAATGAAACCATTCTTGATGCGTGGTTGGAGTACGTAGAGGCCGCTCGCATGGTGGCAACCAGCCCGGAAATCGACCAACAGCTCAGGACCGACGCGATGGCGGGAATGAGCAGGGCGCTGGATCACATCACGGCGCTGGCGCCCGACCATCAGTCCATCGCTGTACTCAGAAACGAGCTGGCCACCACGACACCGCGCAACCAGGCCCAGCCCGGGGTTGCTCAGTAGACAGGGTCGGGTGATTGCCCCGGCAGTGTCTCAATTCCGTCCAGGGTCTGTTGCAGGCTTGCGACACCTGCGGTTTTCGGCGTTACCTTCAATTCATTAATTATCGATTTATCAACCGGTTGGTGTGGCCGCCAGCCGTTTGGCACGAATCATGTATCTCTCCTGGACAATCGTCGGCGCCATGGCCTGGCATACCGGTCGGCAGCATCGAATCGATGTCACCGATCCTGTTCAATTGCATGAGGGAGACTAGTAATGCCTGACTTGAAGATCGTCCGTTTGACAGCGATATTGGTGCTGCTGGCGTCCGCGCCGGCGTTGGCCTGGGTGTCGGTCGGTTCCAGTCCCGGCTTTGGTACCTGCACCTACACTTCCATTCAGGATGCGCTTGATGATGGCGATACCGAAATCCGGATCGTCAATAATCAGGATTACATCGAGAACGTTCTGATCACGGGCGGTCGCACGATCCGTGGCGGTTTCAATTCCTGCCTGGCAGCGTCCCTCAATCAATCGCTTGGCGAGAACTCTACGATAGATGGATCAGGCAGCAGCCTGTTGCCGACGATCTTGATAGCGACGAGCAGCACGGTCACATTCACCTTGGAGAATTTGACAATTACCGGCGGGTCCCTGGGCGTGCACACTGGTGCGATGGCCGGCACACTCACCGTGCGCGACAGCCTTATCGGCAACAATTCCGGTTTCGAGTTTGGCGGCGGAATCAGTGTGGGCAATCCGGGCGATATATTGCAGGTGGTCATCCAGGATTCCGCGATTATCGAAAATGAGTCCGATTATGGTGGCGGCATCTACTGTGCCAGCGCCAACGGCCGAATTCGACTCGAGTCGGGCACCATAGCGGACAATCTCGGTGCGGTTGACGGCGGCGGCGTTTATCTGGACAACGGTTGCAGTTTTGCAAGCTACGCTGGCAGCCGTTTCGATGATGACCTGTATGACGGTATTCTCAGAAACATGACCTCCGGAGATGGCGGGGGGATTTACGCCGCCGGCGGGGCCAAGGTTGAAATCAACGGTCATTTTGGACCGTTCAACCTTTACGGCAACAATACCGACCCGGCGACGGTGGCCGAAAACTCGGCAGGTTTCGAGGGCGGTGGAATCTACGCCATAGGCAATGATACTCAGATCGAGTTGATCGATGCGTTGATCCGCGACAATAGCGCCGGCAACAGAGGCGGTGGTGCCTTTGTCAGTAACAACGCATCGCTGACGGCCAATCTGTCGGGCGATACCTGCTGGGGCGGATGGCGTTGCTCGCAATGGCGCGACAACAGCGCCGTACTGTACGGCGGGCATCTCTCGGTCTACTCCGGTGCCAGCGTCCGCGTTGACCGCAGCCACCTGAGCGGCGGGCGGGCGGATAAGGGTATCGTGCTGTACGGCAACGGTCTTTCTACCCTGCTACAGGTTGATGGCAGTTTTCTGACCGGCAACGGGAGCAACACGTTTTCTACTGATGATTACGTCATTCGGCTCGATGCGGGGGCAAGCGCTGAACTCAAGCACGTGACCGTGAGCGACAATGGTTCTTCCACTGCGGCCTTCGGGGTCAATGGCTCAAGCAGCGAGCTGAACGTAGCTAACAGTATCGTCTGGCAATTCATTCTGCCGGTGCTCGCTGCGACCAACAATCCTGTCACCGTGTTCGATTGCGTCTTCGTCAACGAGAGTGATTCCACCGGCACTGGCGTTGTGGAAGTCCTCCTTCCGGGGTTTCGCTATGCCGATGACGACTTTCGCCTGAGAGCTGATTCGCCGGCCATTGACGCCTGCGCCGATGCGGACGCGTCCCCGAGCGACGTCGAACACCACAGCCGCGGCATCGACGAACCCGGCAGCAGCAACGGCACCGGCCTCTACGATGCCGGTGCCGACGAGTACCTGATCATCGACGCGATGTTCTCCGACCGTTTCGAGCCCTGATTGGCGCTGACGTTCGCTCAGCTCGGCAGGGCGTGGCCGAATTCCTGTTGGAAGCGCTCGGCGACTGATCCCGGTGTGAAATCGTGGTGCTGGGGGCCGGCGTGGGCGATTTTCGTCGAGCCGAGCAGGGAGCCCAGGCGGCAGGCGTCGGCAGGGTCCCAGCCTTTTTCCAGGCCGAAAAGCAGGCCGGCGCGGAAGGCGTCGCCGCAGCCGGTAGGATCGGCGATTTTTTCCGGCTTGACGGCCGGAATGTCGATTTTCTCGCCGCCGGTGTGCAGTTCCGATCCGTCACCGCCGTGGGTAATGATCAGGCCGCCGTCGAGGCGTGCGCTGATTTCGGCATGATCCAGGCCGGTTTTCTTCTTCAGCATTTCCCATTCGTAGGAATTGACCGTCAGCCAGTTGGCGTTGTCGATCATCTGCTCGAGTTCCTCGCCGGAAAACATCGGCAGGCCCTGACCGGGATCGAAGATGTGCGGGATGCCGGCCTCGGCAAACTGGGCCGAATGGTCGAGCATGGCCTGCTTGCCGTCCGGGGCGACGATGCCGAATTTTATGCCCATGTCGCCGGTGATTTTCTGGCGATGATTTTCATTCATCGCGCCGGGATGGAAGGCGGTGATCTGGTTGTCGTCGATGTCGGTGGTGATGTAGGCCTGGGCGGTCCAGAGCTGGTCACAGACGCGAACATGGTCCTGGCTGATGCCGAGGCGGTCGAGGTGGCGCGCATAGTCATCGAAATCGGCACCCACCGAGGCCATCGGCAGCGGTTTGCCGCCCAGCTTCTGGAGGCTGTAGGCAATGTTGCCGGCGCAGCCGCCAAAATTGCGATGCAGTTCGGGTACCAGGAAGGCCACGTTCAACATGTGTGTCTTGTCGGGCAGGATGTGATCCTTGAAGCGCTCGGGAAACACCATGATGTTGTCGTAGGCCAGCGAGCCGCAAATCAGCACAGACATTAAATTTTCCTTAGGAAGTCATTCAGAGCAGCCACGAATTGTAACGAATTGCCTGCCGAATTCCGCGAAATGAACGGAATATGCGGCAATTGGTCGTATTGGGTGTTGCCGCGCACGGCCAGCATTGCTACATTAGTCGGTCTTTTGTACACCTTACGGGCGAACCCCCTTTTTCTGTCATGTTCAAGCGCTTACGCGGCCTTTTTTCCAATGATCTTTCCATTGACCTGGGTACCGCCAATACCCTGATTTTCGTTCGCGGTCAGGGCATCGTGCTCAACGAGCCGTCAGTTGTTGCGGTGCGGATGCAGCGCGGACCGGGTGGGCCGCAGGAGGTGGCCGCCGTGGGTGCTGAAGCCAAGCAGATGCTCGGTCGCACGCCCGGCAATATTCGTACTACCCGGCCACTGAAAGACGGTGTGATCGCCGATTTCAACATGACCGAGCAGATGCTTCAGCACTTTATCAAGAAGGTCCACGCCTCGCGATTCTTGCGACCGAGTCCGCGGGTGCTGGTGTGCGTGCCCTGTTCGTCGACCCAGGTCGAGCGGCGCGCGATCAAGGAATCGGCCGAAGGAGCCGGCGCCCGTGAAGTGTTTTTGATCGAAGAACCGATGGCTGCCGCAATCGGAGCCGGTATTCCGATTCACGAAGCGCGCGGGTCGATGGTGCTGGATATCGGCGGTGGCACGACCGAAGTGGCGGTGCTGTCGCTCAACGGTATCGTCTACTCCAATTCGGTGCGTGTCGGCGGCGATCATTTCGACGAAGCCATCATCAATTATGTCCGTCGTTCCTACGGCACCCTGATCGGCGAATCCACGGCCGAGCGGATCAAGATGGAAATCGGCTGCGCCTTCCCGCAGGAAGCGCTGTCTGAAATCCAGATTTCCGGCCGGAACCTGGCCGAAGGGGTTCCGAAGATGATCACCCTGAACAACAACGAAGTGCTCGAAGCGCTGTCCGAAGCGCTGAGTTCGATTGTGGGTGCGGTCAAGACCGCCCTGGAACAGACCCCGCCTGAATTGTGCGCCGATGTGGCCGAAACCGGCATTGTGCTGACCGGTGGCGGTGCATTGCTGCGCGGGCTGGACAAGTTGTTGATGGAAGAGACCGGTCTGCCGGTCATCATTGCCGACGATCCGCTGACCTGCGTCGCCCGCGGTGGCGGACGTGCGCTGGAGATGATGGACGAGAATCGCGGCGATTTCTTCTTTTCGGGTTGATCGGCGTCGATCGTGCGGTCGGCCAGCCATCAACCTTCTGACTGCCCTGGTCGGTGAATCCCTCCGGTAGCTCGCTGTCGTCCGGATTGTCCGGGGATCTGAGCGGCCGCATGGCACGGCTGATGTTCTACATCCTGCTGTGCATGGTGTTGATGACCCTGGACTACCGCGGTCGCTGGGTCGATCAGATTCGTCAGACTGGCACCCTGATCATCGAGCCAGTCCTGCTGCTGGTCGAGGCACCGTTTTCGCTCGGTTCCAATATCAGACAGCGGGTGACCGATCGCCAGGAGCTGCTGGCCGAGCATGCCCGGATTTCCCGGGAACTGGATGAGAGCCGGGCCGAGCTGCTGCTGATGGATGAACTTCGGCGCGAGAACGCGCGCTTGCGGCGCTTGCTCGAAGCCTCGGTCGCGATCGAGCGCGGATTCCAGGCGGTCGAGCTGCGCCAGATTGACTTGAATCCCTATTCCCACCGCGTTCTGGTCGATCGCGGAGCCCGGGACGGCTTGCGCGTCGGCCAGCCGGTGATGGATGCCGAAGGTCTGGTCGGCCAGGTTGACCAGGTCTTCATTCATTCGGCCTCGGTGATCCTGCTGTCGGATCCGGACCACGCCTTGCCGATCGAGATCGACCGCAGCCGGTTGCGCACCATCGCCTACGGCAGTGGCCGAAGTGGCGAGTTGCGCCTGGATGATCTGCCAATGAACGCCGATATCCGGAATGGGGATGTTTTGCTGACCTCGGGGCTGGGCGGACGGTTTCCTCCTGGCCTGCCCGTGGCCGATGTGATCAGTGTAGAGCGCGCTCCCGGAGAAGCCTTTGCAGTCGCCCGGGCGCGAATGAGATCGCGCCTGGATGACACCCGCCATTTGCTGATCGTGACCCGGTCTGAATCGGCCGATCTGGTCTCACCGATCTTGCCACCCACGGAATCCGGGGTGAACACTCAGGAGCCTGAATCGTGAGCACGCGCGAGCAGGGCAGTATTCTGTTGATCCTGAGTCTTGTGCTGGCGTTTGTGCTGACCCTGATGCCGTTGCCACAATGGTTGTCGCCGTTCCGTCCCTACTGGGTTGCCCTGATTGTCATTTACTGGAATCTCGAAGCCGGCCGTCTGCGTCAGCTTGGCCAGGCTTTTGTGCTCGGATTACTGCTCGATCTGGCGACCGGAACACTGCTCGGCCAGCACGCGCTGGGACTGGTGATCATGGTTTTTCTGCTCGAACGGTTCCGATCGCGTATCCGGTTCTTCCCTCCGTGGCAGCAGGCAGCCGCCATCCTGGCGCTGTTGATCAACGACCGGGTGATTCATTTGTGGATTCTGGCGCTTGAGGGCCAGGGCTGGCCAATCTGGCAATGGTGGCTGGCGCCCGTTGTCGGCATCATTGTCTGGCCCTGGCTGTTTCTGATTCTCGATGCCTTGCGCCAGCGTCAGCGGCTCAAACACTGATGCGGTCGACATTTCACCAGAAGGTTCGCGATGAGTGGGCGGAGCAGCGGCTGACCGATCGCCGTTTTCGTGTTCTGGTAATCCTGATGATGGCGGTGCTGTTATTGCTGGGCCTGCGCTTTGGCACCCTGCAGTTGGGCGATCATGAGCAGTACGCGGCTCGGGCTGACGAGAATCGGATCCGCCTGCGTGCATTGCCTCCCAATCGCGGATTGATTCTGGATCGCCGTGGCCGGGTGCTGGCCGACAACCGGCCGGCCTACCGCCTGGTGATCGTGCCCGAGCGCACGCCGGGGCTGGAGGAAACCCTCGGTCGGCTGGGGGAGCTGGTATCCATCAGTGCTGAAGAACAGGCCAGTTTTCTGCGTCAGCAGGAGCGCTCGCGCCGCTTTGAAGCATTGACCCTGAAGGCCAATCTCAGTGAGGATGACGTCGCGCGCCTGGCCATCGAGCGCCATCATCTTCCTGGTGTCGAGATCGAACCCTACCTGATGCGCCACTATCCCCATGGCGAAGCGCTGGCTCATGTGGTCGGGTATGTCGGGCGCATCGACAGTCGCGATCTCCAACGACTGGATCCGGATCAGTATCGCGCCACGACCCACGTGGGCAAAATCGGTGTCGAGCGTCACTTTGAGGACAGGCTGCATGGAAAAGCCGGCCTGGAACGAGTGGAAACCAATGCCCAGGGGCGGGTGCTACGTGTGCTGGAACGAACCGACCCGGTAGCCGGTCAGGACCTTCAACTGACCCTGGATCTGGATTTGCAGCAGGCGGCCATTGATGCGTTGGGTGACCAGACCGGCGCCATTGTGGTGCTGAAAATCGCGACGGGAGAAGTCCTGACGCTGGTCAGTCATCCCGGGTTCGATCCCAACCTGTTTGTCCATGGTATTGCGCAGGATGACTATGATCAGCTGCTGATGAATCCGCAGCGACCGTTATTCAACCGTTTCCTGTCCGGCGGGTATGAGCCAGGCAGTACGATCAAGCCGTTCCTGGCCCTGGCCGGGCTGGAACATGGCCTGATCACGCCCGAGACCCGGGTGTTCTCCAGTGGCTCCTACCAATTGCCCGGTCATCAGCGCGTCTACGGGGACTGGCGTCGCGGCGGCCATGGCTGGGTCACGTTGGAGCAGTCTCTGGCCGAGTCAGTCAACGTCTATTTCTATCAACTGGCTGTCGAATTGGGAATCGATCGGATGTCGCGTGAGTTGGCGTTGTTCGGTTTCGGTCGGACGACCGGACTGGACCTGCCGGGCGAAGGGCAGGGCGTCTTGCCGACGCGCTCATGGAAGCGCGCCCAGTTCGGTCAGCCCTGGTTTCCCGGAGAAACGGTCATTACCGGGATCGGCCAGGGATTCACTGTGGTCACTCCGCTGCAGCTTGCCCATGCGACGGCCGCGCTGGCAGGCCGGGGAATGACGGCACCACCGACACTGTTGGAGCCACGAGCTCCGGCTCAGATGGTTGTCCATGACGACTGGATCTGGGAAGCCGTGTATGCGGGTATGGAGGCTGTGGTTCATGGTCCGACCGGGTCAGCCCGGGCGGTTGCTTCGATTCTGCCGGTCAGAATGGCCGGCAAGACCGGAACGGCGCAGGTGTTCGGGCGAGCGGATGACCTGGCCGAGGCCGATGAGCGCGAACAGGATGAGCTTCCGCAACATTTGCGCAATCACGCTCTGTTTATCGGCTTTGCACCGCTGGATAACCCTACGATCGCGATCAGCGTGATCGTCGAGCATGGCGGTGGCGGTTCCAGTGTTGCCGCCCCGGCTGCGGCCCGGATCGTGGCCCGGGCCACGGAGTTGGGGCTTTGAAATCGACGATGATCAGTCGGCGAGGCTGGCTGGATTTCCTGCGCCTGGATACTCCGCTGATGGCCATGCTGCTGGTGCTGATGGTGTTAGGCATGTTGGTGCTGTTCAGTGCGGCCGAGCAGGATTTCGGAACAGTATGGCGGCAGGCCGTCCGCCTGGGTATCGGACTGGTCGCGCTGCTGGTGATCGCCCAACTGCCGCCGCGCTATCTACAATTGCTGGCACCCTGGCTCTATTTGCTGGTGCTGTTGATGCTGGTAGCGGTAGCCTTTGTCGGAGTGGGGCGTGGTGCCCAGCGCTGGCTGGACCTGGGTGTCATTCGCTTCCAGCCGGCCGAGGCAATGAAGCTGGCTTTGCCGTTGATGCTGGCCGGGTTGCTGGCCCGCCGGCCGCTGCCACCCGGCTGGCGGGATCTGTTTCTGGCCCTGTCGCTGATCGCTGTTCCGGTGGGGCTGATCCTGGTTCAGCCGGATCTGGGCACTTCGGTGCTGGTCGCGTTGAGCGGCCTCTGCATCCTGTTTCTTGCCGGGCTGCGCTGGCGTTTGATCCTGGCCATGGCCGGTCTGACTGCCGCGGCACTTCCGCTGCTCTGGTTCAATCTCCACAATTACCAGAAGAACCGTGTACTGACATTTCTCGATCCCGAACGTGACCCGCTGGGTACCGGCTGGAACATCATTCAGTCCAAGATTGCCGTGGGTTCCGGGGGCTTGACCGGCAAGGGCTGGACCGCTGGCAGTCAATCTCATCTGGAGTTTCTACCCGAGCCGCATACCGACTTCATTTTCTCGGTTCTGGCCGAAGAATTCGGTTTTATCGGCGTGTTGGCTGTCCTGATCCTCTATGCCGCCATCATCCTGCGCAGCCTTTACCTGGCCAGTCGTTGCCGGGATGCCTTTGGTCGCCTGCTCGCCGGAGCGATGGTGTTCATGTTCTTCACGTATCTGGCGGTCAATGTCGGTATGGTCTCTGGACTTCTGCCAGTGGTCGGTGTGCCGCTGCCGCTGGTCAGCTATGGCGGCACCTCGGCAGCCACGTTGCTGGCCGGGTTCGGTCTGATCATGGGGCTGCACAGTCGGCGGCGGTTTATGGGGTGATGGGGAAGGGGTAGAGGGGTAGAGGGGTAGAGGGGTAGAGGGGTAGAGGGGTAGAGGGGTAGAGCCTTTTCCCTCTCGCCCTCTCCCCCTCTCCCCCTCTCCCCCTACATTGGAGCGGGTAGAATGGGAGTGCAGGTTGGCGAAACCTTTTGTGGGGACGGGTTTCTAATTTCTTCGAATCTTTGACCGGAATACATGCATGCGATTTGATGGCTTACTGCTTCTCCCGCTTCTGTGGCTTGCCGCTCCGGCCCTGGCCGACGAGCCTCACCCCGGGTCTGAGGCCTTCGTTGACCAGGTTGTTGCCGAACACGGGCTTGAACCGGATTTTGTACGCGAAGTGCTTGTTGATGCGCGTTATCAGCAGTCGATCATCGATGCGATGACCCGCCCGGCCGAAGCCAAACCCTGGCATGAGTATCGTCCGATCTTTCTTACTGAAACCCGCATCGCCGCCGGGGCCGAGTTCTGGCGCGCCAATCGCGAGTTGATCGAGGCGGTGGCTGCCGAACACGAGGTGGCACCGGAAATCATCATTGCCATCGTTGGCGTGGAGACCAATTACGGGCTCAATACGGGCAGCTTTCGGGTGATTGATGCATTGGCCACACTGGGGTTCTACTATCCGCGGCGTGCCGAGTTTTTCGCCCGTGAACTGGGTCATTTTCTGAGCCTGGCGGCCGAAGAGGAATTGCCGGTCTTCGATGTTCGCGGATCCTATGCCGGCGCCATGGGACTGGGTCAGTTCATCCCCTCCAGCTATCGCGCCTATGCCGTGGATTTCGACGACAGCGGGCGGCGTGATCTGTGGCGTTCCCTGCCGGATGCACTGGGGTCGGTCGCCAATTACCTGAAGGTCCATGGTTGGCAGTCCGGGCAGCCGATTGTTCTGCCTGTCGACGCGGTGCCTGAGAAACTGGATCAACGATTCACCACTTCACTGGATCACACCCTTGATGAATTGACTTCGATGGGCGTGGAATTCGATGCTGGTGAGCTGCCCGATGAAACCCGAGCCACGTTGGTCGAGCTGGAAACGACCGATGGACACGAACATTGGGTGGGTCTGAATAATTTTTACGTGATCACCCGCTACAACCGCTCGCCGCTGTATGCCATGGCCGTGACTCAACTGGCCGAAGCGATCGCTGAACGATCACCTTACTGATGGGTCCAGACGTCTTGCGTGCCGGTCTGCTGATCCTGCTGGTGCTGCTGGTCGCCGCCTGTGGTCGCGCTGTTCGTGAACCGTCGGACGGGCCGCCGGCCGGCAGGTTCGATACCAGCCGGATCGTTCAGCCCGAGCCCAGGGCGGAGCCGAGAAGTCCTTACGGCAATCATTCGCCCTACGAGGTGCTCGGCAGGACCTACCGGGTCATGGCCAGTGCGGAGGGCTACCGCGAAACCGGAATTGCTTCCTGGTACGGGACCAAGTTTCATGGCCGTCTGACCTCGTCCGGCGAGCCCTACGACATGTATCGGCTGACGGCTGCGCACAAGACGCTGCCGCTGCCAACCTGGGCCGAGGTTCGTCATCTGGGCAATGGGCGCAGTATTATTGTTCGTATCAACGACCGTGGACCGTTTCATCCGGATCGGATCATCGATCTGTCCTGGGCAGCGGCGGTCCAGCTCGGAATCGATCAGTCCGGCACCGGACCAGTCGAGGTCACGGCGATATCGTTTGACGAGCCGGCTATTGCTGCCATCCGGCCGGCCAGGCTGCCGGTGTTGCTCCAGGTCGGTGCGTTCGGGGAACGTCAGCGGGCCGACGCCGTGGTCGAGCGGCTTGAGCGGGCCGGCCTGGTGCCAGTCGCCTCAAGACGTGCCCGAACCGGTGCCGGTCGAGTCTGGCGAGTCCAGATTGGGCCACTGGCCAGCGCCGATGACGCGATCGGCATGGTTGAGCGCATCATTGCGCTTGGCTACGGCCGTCCCCAATATGTCTACTTCGAGAATTCGGATCAACAATGAAAGAATTGGTTACCAGATTCACTTGCTGGAGCGCGCTTGCGCTGACTCTGACAGCTTCCGGCGTGGCTGCCCAGGCACCGGTACCGGCGCCGCCTTCCACCGGTGCCAGCAGCTTCATCCTGATGGATTTCCATTCCGGCACTCCGATTGCCCAGCAATCACCTGACGATCGAGTTGAGCCAGCCAGTATTACCAAGCTGATGACCTCGTATGTGGTGTTTCGGGAGATCGAGCGCGGCAATCTGACCCTGGACGACGAGGTTTTGATCTCGGAAAAAGCCTGGCGAACCGAAGGATCGCGCATGTTTGTCGAAGTTGGCAACCGGGTCGATGTTGAAACCCTGCTCAAGGGCATCATCATCCAGTCCGGCAATGACGCCAGCGTTGCGGTGGCCGAGCACATCGGCGGCAGCGAGGAGGTGTTTGCCAGCATGATGAATGAGCAGGCCAGTCAGCTTGGCATGGCAAATACCCGCTACGTCAACGCCACCGGACTGCCGAGCCCGGACCAGTACACTTCGGCCCGCGACTCGGCGCTGCTGGCCAAGGCGCTGATCGCCGAGTTTCCCGCCTACTACGCGTGGTATTCCGAGCGGGAATTTACCTACAACGATATTCGCCAGCACAATCGTAATCGCTTGCTGTGGCGTGATCCGTCGGTCGACGGGCTAAAGACCGGGCATACCGACGCGGCCGGCTATTGCCTGGTGACTTCAGCCAGCCGCGACGGCATGCGGTTGATCAGCGTGGTCATGGGCACCGACAGCGAGGAGGCGCGGGCGACCGCTTCGCAGGCATTACTGAACTACGGGTTTCGATTCTTCGAGACCTACCAGCTTTATGAAGCCGGTGATGAACTCAGGACCGAGACGGTCTGGAAGGGTCAGGAGGATGAAGTCACGCTGGTGATCGGGGACGATCTGTTCGTGACCATCCCGCGTAGTCGCTACGACGCGCTCGAAGCGCGGCTGGAGCTGGACGGCACACTGATTGCGCCGCTCAGTGAACAGCAGGCGGTCGGTCAGTTGTTAGTGGAGCTGGACGGCGAGAATCTGGTCACCCGTCCCCTGCTGGTAAAGCAGGCGGTCGAATCGGCCGGCTTCTTCGGTCGAACCAGTGACGGGCTGCGGTTGTGGCTGGGTGGGCTGTTTGGTGATTAGGTTCCCTGGTCCGGGATGTCGCAGATGATCAACGCTGACAACACGCCACTTGAGTTCCCGTGCCGTTTTCCGGTCAAGGCGATGGTCAGACGCAGTGATGGCGCCCAGCAGGCGGTCCTGGAAATGGTCGAACAGCATGTCGAGATCAGCCGGAGCGACGACGTTCGCGTCCGGGCCAGCCGCAACGGCAAGTACGAGAGCATTACGGTCACCGTCAGCGTCGAATCCCGAGACCACCTTGAACGCATCTATGCCGACGTTCAGGCGCTGGAAGTGGTTGTGATGATGTTGTAAAAGCAACGGTTTCCGGTTTCCGGAAAAGTCCTGGGTAAATTCACGGAGCTCCTTGATCCTTGATCCCTGAACCTTGTTCCTTGATCCTTTTGACTTGAAGCATAATCATGTCCAAGCCGCTCATTATTCGCAGTCTCGGTCGGCAGGCTTATGAGCCGGTCTGGGGGGCGATGAAGGCGTTTACGGATGGGCGTGGGCCGGAGACGGTCGACGAGCTGTGGGTGGTTGAGCACGATCCGGTGTTTACCCAGGGCTTGGCGGGCAAGCCCGAGCATGTGCTCAATCCGGGCGAGATTCCGATTGTTCAAAGTGACCGTGGGGGGCAGGTGACCTATCACGGGCCGGGGCAGGTGGTGGTCTACCCGTTGCTGGATCTGAACCGCTCGGGACTGGGCGTGCGTTGCCTGGTGGATCGGCTGGAGCAGGCCGTGATCGATATGCTGGCCGAGGACGGGATTCATGCTGGCCGCCGGGACGGAGCTCCCGGGGTGTATGTCAATCAGGCCAAGATTGCCTCGATCGGGCTGAAAGTGCGCCGTGGCTGCGCTTATCACGGTCTGGCGTTCAACGTGGCAATGGATCTGGCCCCGTTTTCGCTGATCAATCCGTGCGGTTTTTCCGGCCTGGCGATGACTCAGCTGAGCGAGCTGGTGCCCGGGGCGACCTGGGATCGCGCTGTAGAGCAGTTGACGACAGCAATCTGTCGGTGCCTGGAGTACTATCAGACCGTCGGAGATGCTCCGGAGCTTCCAACGATTGCATCTGATGTGGTAATCCCGTAAAACTAATGCTGTTGCGACAGGTCCTAGAAATCATGAATGCAAAACCAACCACGTTTTTTCTGTCTCTCGCCGCTGCCGCTACGCTGGCAGTCTCGGTTTTTGTGGTCTCGACCGGCAATGCCAACGAAAGTCTGTCCGTCGAAGCGGGCCTGGATCAGCGGCTTGCCCCAAAAACCGAGCATCGTTTCGCCAGTCGCTGGGCAACCCGGATCATCAATGCCTATCACTATGGCGCTGATAGTGAGTCCAACCTGTCAGAGAGCATGTTCGACCAGTATCTGGACCTGCTGGACGGCAATCGCCTGTATTTCACGGCAGCCGATATCGAAGATCTCAAGCGATATCGTCCGCATCTGCATGAATCCTTGAAGTCGGCAGATCTCGAGCCTGCATTCGATATCTTCAATCGCTATGTCAAGCGAGTGAGCGAGCGGACTGAACACGCGCTGGCGTTGCTGGAGCAGGGCTTTGATTTCACCGTCGAGGAGGAGTATCGTTTCGATCGCCTCGAGATGCCGTGGCCGGCGTCGAACGAAGAGCTCGATGAAGTCTGGCGCCAGCGCGTCAAGAATGACTGGCTTCTGCTCAAGCTGGCTGATCAGGACGACGAGGAAATTGCCGAAACGCTGACTGAGCGCTACACCAATCTGGATCGACGCATCAACGAGTTCAACAGCGAAGATGTGTTCCAGTTTTTCATGAATGCCTACACTCGGTCGATCGAGCCTCATTCCGCCTACCTGTCGCCGCGCAGCGTCGATAATTTTGAGATTTCGATGCGCCTGTCGCTGGACGGCATCGGCGCGATGCTGCAGCGTGAAACCGAATACACCACGGTGATGGAAGTTGTGCCGGGCGGACCCGCCGATCTGGATGGTCGACTGAAGCCGGGTGACCGTATCGTGGGTGTCGCCCAGGGCGATGAGGAATTCACCGACGTTGTCGGCTGGCGGCTGGATGACGTGGTTTCGCTGATTCGTGGCGAGCGCGAAACCCTGGTCAGGCTGCAGGTACTGCCCAACGAAACCGGACTGAGTGGTCCGAGCCAGGTGATTGATATTGTTCGCGATGAGGTCAAGCTGGAAGAACAGGCGGCCAGTAGTGAGGTGATTGAGGTGCCCGCCGGTGATGGAGTCCGGCGAATTGGTGTCGTTCAGGTGCCGGTCTTCTATGTCGATTTCCAGGGGCGTGCGCGCAACGAACCCAACTATCGGTCAAGTACCCGCGACACCCGACGCCTGATTAATGAGCTGGTTGAAGAAGGAATCGACGGTCTGGTCATCGACCTGAGAGGCAACGGCGGCGGTGCCCTGATCGAGGCCACGACCATGACCGGCTTGTTCATTGACGAAGGCCCGGTCGTCCAGGTTCGGGATTCGCAAGGCCGGGTGACGATGGAGCGCGATCGTGAACCGGGTATGGCCTGGGACGGTCCCTTGAGCGTGCTGGTTGATCGCCGCAGTGCTTCGGCCTCGGAGATTTTCGCAGCCGCGATCCAGGATTACGGTCGGGGCGTGATCATCGGCGAAACGACCTTCGGCAAAGGCACGGTGCAGAACCTGATCGATCTGGATGAATTTTCCCGTAGCGATGAATCCCGTCTGGGTCAGATCAAACTGACCATGGCCCAGTTCTATCGGATCAATGGTGGCTCGACCCAGCGCCGCGGCGTCGAGCCGGATATCATGCTGCCGACCGCAGGCGATCCTGAAGAATCCGGGGAAAGCGCGCTGGATAATGCCTTGCCCTGGGGTGAGATCAGTCCGACGGAGTTCAGTCCGGTGGCTCGCCTGGATGGATTGGTTGATCTGGCCCGGGAACGCCATCAGGCCAGGCTGCAAAGCGATGAGGAACTGCAGGACATGCTGGCCGAGATCGACGCTTTCGAAGAACAGGTTGATCGTAAAACAGTCTCCCTGGTCGAAAGCGTTCGGCGTGAAGAAATGGAGGAAGCCGAAGCACGGCGCAGCAATCTCTATGCCCACGCAACGGGTGGCAGCAGCGAAGATCCTGAAGGCAATGGCGATGAGATTTCGGACGATGAAGAAGATCAGCGCGATCTTTACCTGATCGAATCGGCTCGGATCATGTCCGATCTGATCGATCTTGATGATGGCCTGAAGCGGATTGCTCATCGGAACGAATCAGGCGCAGGCGTCGAAATCAACTAGTTCCTGTATGGCCGAACCATCGGCACCGGCAGGCGTTTGTATCCAGGTCGCCGTGCCGGTGCCGCTGCCGCGACTTTTCGACTATCTGCCGGTTGAGAATGAAACGATCCCCGCGCCTGGCAGCCGGGTGCTGGTCCCGTTCGGGCGTCGGCGCCTGATCGGGCTGGTCCTTGGACACGGTTCGGCCCAGTCCGGCGTCGAACTCAAGCGGATAGAGCAGGTCGTCGATCATGATCTGATTGATCCGAATCTGCTTGAGCTGGCGCATTGGTGCCGACATTACTACTGTTTCCCTCCGGGTGAGTTGATCAACCTGCTGCTGCCGGTTGCACTGCGCCGGGTCAAGCCGTTTCGACAGCCGCCACCCGATGGCCTCGCGCTGACCGAGGCGGGAAGCCGGGCCGACCTGGCACGCGCCCCGAAGCAGGCCGATATCCGCTCTCGCCTGGAACAAGGTCCCAAAGCCCGCGATGAATTACTGGAAGCCGGAGCCAGTGCTGCCTTGCTCCGGCGCATGCAGTCCGACGGTCTGGTTCAGCCGGTTGCCGCGCCAATGGAGCGTGCACTGGTGCCCGGACCCGACCTGAACGCCGAGCAGCGTATGGCAGTGGCCGCCATTTTGAGGGCGCGGCGGCAATATTCGGCATTCTTGCTGGCCGGTGTCACCGGTAGCGGCAAAACCGAAGTTTATTTGCGCGCCGCGCGCCGGTTGCTGGCTGGCCATCGCCAGATTCTGGTCCTGGTCCCCGAAATCGGCCTGACACCCCAGTTGGTCCGGCGTATCGAGGCCCGTCTCGGTCATCGCGCGATGACCTATCACTCGGGCATGAGTGACGGCGAACGACTGGTCTGCTGGCAGGCCGCACGGGACGGCAGCGCACGCGTGATTGTTGGTACGCGGTCGGCGGTTTTTCTGCCGTTGAAGCACCCCGGCCTTATCGTGGTCGATGAAGAGCATGACGGGTCTTTCAAGCAGCAGGAAGGCGCCCGCTACCAGGGCCGGGATGTAGCTGTTCTGCGCGCGCGAATGCAGCAGGTGCCAATCGTGCTGGGGTCGGCTACGCCAGCGTTGGAGAGCTTGCACAACGTTGCCCAGGGTCGTTACCGTCAGCTGCGACTGAGTGAACGTGCCGGCAGTGCCGTCGAACCCAGCTGGAAGGTGATGGACCAGCGCGGCAGTCAGGGTGAGCTGGACACGGCACTGGTGGCGGTGATTCAACGCCACCTGGACGATCAGGGACAGGTTTTGTTGTATCGCAACCGGCGCGGCTACGCACCGGTGTTGATGTGCAATAGTTGTGGCTGGCAGGCCGACTGTGAACGCTGCAGCGCCCATCTGACCTGGCACCGGGTTGGCGCGCGACTGCAGTGCCATCATTGCGGTGCGACTCGTGCACAGCCGCCGCGCTGCCCGGACTGCGGCGCGCCGGACCTGGTGCCGCTGGGTGCCGGTACCGAGCGCCTGGAATCCTTGCTGGCCGCGCAGTTTCCGGCTACACCGGTTTATCGGGTCGATCGCGACAGCATGACCGGCAAAAATGACTTCGAGGCGCTGCTGGAGAAAGTCCGGTCAGGCCAACCCTGCATCCTGGTTGGCACCCAGATGCTGGCCAAGGGACACCATCTGCCAAACGTGACCCTGGCTGCGGTAATGGATGTGGACCAGGCCCTGTTCAGCGCCGATTTTCGCGCTCCGGAACGTTTGGGTCAGGCCGTTTCCCAGGTGGCCGGCCGTTCGGGCCGCGGCCATAAAGCGGGAGAATTCATTTTGCAGACCCGGCACCCGGAGCACCCCCTGCTGGCCGAGTTGAGACAGGGGGATTATCTGGGGTTTGCCGGCAAATTACTGGCCGAGCGCCGGGCTGCCGATTTGCCGCCGGCCACGGCCCTTGCTCTGGTTCGCGCCGAAGCTCACCAGACCGAACCGGCGCGGGCCTTCCTGAAGCGTGCAGCCGGATTGCTGCGCGGCAGAGGGCTGACCATTGCCGGGCCGATTCCGGCCATCATGAGCCGGCGCGCCGGCTACTGGCGCTTCCAGCTCTGGGTCCAAAGCCGGGAACGGTCAGTGTTGGCCAACCAGCTCTCTGGCCATCTTGAATCGTTGCACAAACTGCCCGAAGCCCGCAAAGTTCGCTGGCATATCGACATGGATCCGGCAGAATTCTAGTAGTGCCGGTCCTGCGCTTTTTCAGCCGTTTTCTTGCTGGCGATCCCGGATCCGCGGCGGATTGACCCACTCGACCCGAACGCCTGTCCGGCGTGCGTGGTGCTCAACAGTGTTGACGTAGGTATGATCCACGGCGCTTTCCGGCGGGCGCTGCTGCGTTGGAGCGGAAGCACAGGCGGCCAGAAAGAGTGAAGCCGAAGCAAGTACAACAAAGGCGATGCGTTTCATCATGACAACTCCTTTAATGCCAGGTTAGGCTCTCTTAAAATACGCCTGCTCAATAGCAAAAATCAAGTAGGCGTTGAGGCGCTCTCTGCCTGTCCTGATCGCCTTGAATCGGCTGCTGCGATGTCCGGGCCTACTGCATGCACTCCGCCGAAATACAGATTTCGCTCCGGCCAGGTACGTGCCTGCGGATAGTGGGACAGGTACCAGTCGATGGTGTCGGCCGGCCAGCCATCCGGCGGAATTTCCACCGACAGGCGAGACGATTCGATATGCAGGCGGGGTGCCATGATGGCCTCATCCAGCGGCATACCGTAGTCGACCAGGCGGGCAATCACCTGGGTCAGTGCGCTGCGAATACGGTTCGACCCGCCGCTGCCCAGCAGGAACAAATCGTCCTTCTGGAGAATGGTCAGTGGTGCCATCATCGAAGCCAGTCGCCGATTGGTTGGCCAGCGATGAAAGCCGGTTCGGTTGATGTCTTCCTCACCGAGCATGTTGTTCAGAACAATGCCCGTCCCCGGCAGGACATAACCCGATCCTTCACCATTGGAAAGGGTCAGCGCAACGGCCAGGCCCCGGCCATCATCGATGCTGATATGGGTGGTGCCCCGACGGCTGACGGCGGCACTCTTGCCAAGCCCAGCGAAAGCGCCGCGCAGCGCCGGCTCGGAAGCCAGAAGATCCGGTGCCTCAAGCTGCAGGCGCAGCTCATCGGAGTGACTGAGTGCTGCAATTATCGCGCGGCAATAGGCCGGGCTCAAGTGTTCGTGATCGGCAAGGCTTGTGGTTGCCAGGTGATTCAGCGCCAGGTTCAGCATCATGCCGCCGAATGCCGGTGGTGGCACCGAGCAAACTACGGCGTCCCGGTAGCGCCATCGCAGCGGCCGGCGCCAGCGCGCGCGATAACCGGCCAGGTCGGCCAGGCTCAGGTGCCCGCCGCCGGCAATCGAATCTGCCGCCAGCCGGCGCGCGGGCTCTCCATGGTAGAAGGCATCCGATCCCTCCCGTCCCAGGCAGTCGAGAAACGACCCCAGCTCATGGTTCGCAATCCGCGTGCCGACCGGCGGAATGGGGGCGTTCTGGTCGTTCAATCCAAACAATCGGGCGCTCTGTGGCGTGGCACGGACAATCGGTTCGAGAATGCATAGGGCGTAGCGCTGGACCACGTTCAGCCGGGTTCCCCGACCAGCCAGGTCAATCGCGGGCAGCAGCGCTTCGCTCAGCGGCAGGCGTCCGAATCGCTGATGCAATGCGGTCAGGCCGGCAACGACGCCCGGGGTGGCGATCGAAGCCAGCCCGACGTGAAACTCCTGAACATCGGTGCCGAAATTACCGATGATCGGGTAGAAGTCCAGCGCATCGACCCGGCGGCGGCGTGGGGTCTGGGTGAAGGCGTCCAGCGCCAGCGAAGGCTTTCCTTGCTGGTGAACGATGGCCAGCGCGCCGCCACCCAGCGAGCACAAAAGCGGTTCTGCAATACTCGCCGCCGCCGCGGCAGCCACGGCGGCATCGGCTGCGTTTCCCCCGGCTTCAAGCGCCTGGCGCGCGGCCCCGGTAGTGTCGGCGTGGCCGCTGGCAATGCGCCAGATTGGTGGTGACTTATCCCTGGATCGATCCATGCCGTCAGTTTACCCAACCCACGCGTGCGGCTGAGCTCAGGTTGTGTCGTCGCAAATTGTCGGCAACCTGCAGGGCTTGCGCCTTGAAGAAAGATTGGTGATAATGCACGGCTAAATTCAATTTTTGCAGGAACTACCGCCATGAAGGCAGAGATTCATCCCAACTACCGCGAAGTGGTCTTCCAGGATCTGTCCAGCGACCTGGTATTCAAGACCCGCTCGACCGTCCAGACCAAGGAAACCATCAAGTGGGAAGACGGCAACGAATATCCGCTGGTCAAGGTGGAAGTTTCGAGCAAGTCGCACCCGTTCTACACTGGCAAGCACAAGATGCTCGACACCGGCGGCCGCGTCGACAAGTTCAAGAAGCGTTACGGCAAGTAATCAGGATTTGATGGCGCCGGGGCCACCCCGGCTGTCATCGCCCCGTCGGACTCCACAACTCAACGACCATCGAACAGGCTGCCCGCCTCGGCCAGCGTGATCAACGGAACCGCCTCAACCCTGTCATTGATTGGATAGCGGCGCGCACCGGGGTACACCACGGCTACTTTGTCCAGACCAAGATCGTCGATAGCGCTACGAATTGACGGCGTCATTCGAGGTGCGTCCGCGCGCTTGCACTCAACGCCGAGCAGTGAACTTCCCCGCCTCAGGACCAGATCAATTTCCGCGCCCTGATGGGTGGCCCAGAACCAGGCCTCTTCGTGCGGCTCGTTCAGCAATACCTGCTCGATGACGAAGCCTTCCCAGGTGGCGCCAATTCTGGGGTGTTCCATGAGCGTCTTTTCCGAATCGATGCCGAGCAACTGGTGACACAACCCGCTGTCGCGGATGTAAACCTTGGGCGATTTGACCTGGCGTTTGCGGACATTGGCATGATAAGGCTTCAGTTGCCGGACCATCAGCGCGTCGGTCAGCAGATCCAGGTAATGTCTTGCCGTGTTGGCCGAAACACCCAGAGCGCGGGCGGGTTCGGCGGCGTTCCAGGTGTGGCCATGATAATGGGCCAGCATGCTCCAGAATCGTTGCAGCGCGGTGGCGGCCACGCGCACGCCCCATTGCGGAAAGTCCCGCTCGATCAGGGTCTGGATGAACTGTTTTCGCCAAGTCATGCTGTCGCCCTGGTTTTCGGCCAGGTATGACAACGGGAACCCGCCCCGAAGCCACAGGCGCTGCTCGGCCTGACTGCCCAGCTCCCGCAGAGTCAGCCCGCCGATGGGAATGCGTTCGACACGACCGGCCAGGCTTTCGGAGCTTTGTCGCAGCAGCTCACCAGAGGCACTGCCCAGGATCAGAAAGCGGGCGGGAGAATCGTGGCGATCTGCCAGTACCCGGAGTGCGGGAAACAGCTCGGGCCGGCGCTGGACCTCGTCGATGACAACCGTGCCTTCAAGCGGTCGTAGCGCTGTCATGGGCTCTTCCAGTCTGGCCAGACTGACCGGATCCTCCAGGTCAAAGTAGTTGATCGAATCTTCATCGACCAGCTGTCGCGCCAGCGTGGTCTTGCCGCACTGGCGGGGACCGGTCAGTATGACAATACGACTGCGTTCGAGCGCAATCTGAATCTGATCAAGCAGTTCCTTTCTGGCAATCATGACAGCAATTTACCATGAAAATCTTCAGATAGACTTCTGGTTTGCATGGTCAAAGAGTAAGTCTTGAGCAAGTCGCACCCGATCTGCACCGGCAACCACAAGATGCTCGACACCGGCGGCCGCGTCGACAAGTTTAAGAAGCGTTGCGGCAAGTAGGCGTCAAGTCACGCGCCTTCGCTTCGCCGGTTCGCGGCGGAACGGCGGGGACGTTCGATATCGGTTGCCCGTACTCTATTTTATCGCCCCGTTGCCGCCTGTCGGCGACTTCACACCGCCAGTCTGCCCAACATGGTATCCAAGCGCCCGTTACCCTAGACTTTGTTGTACACAAATTCTGATGGGACATCGCATTGCACACATCTCAGTTGCAGCGTGGCTTCACCATTCTGGAGTTAATCATCGCGATTGCTCTGGTTGCTGTACTGTCGGCACTGGCCGTCCCGAATCTACGCAATGCCATCCAGAATAATCGTCTCACTGCCCAAGCCAATGACTTTGTCGTTGCGTTTCAGCTGGCGCGGTCGGAGGCGATAAAGCGCGGTCAACCGGTGTCGGTTTGCGCTACTGATGCCAATGACGGTGGTGATGAACCGGTTTGCGGCGACGATTGGTCGCTGGGCTGGATGGTGATTGTTGACGGCGCGGCGTCGGAGGGAACCAACGCGGTCACGCTCGTGGATCGTATCCGGGTATGGCGTCCCAGCAATGACGGTATCGGCATCGCAGTCCCGGACGACGTGGAGTTCTTTCGCTATCTTCCGCGCGGGGACATCGACACGGCTTCGGGCGCAACTTTCCCGGTCGTGATCACCATGGATATCGATGATTGCACCGGCGACCAGGTTCGTCAGATACGAATCGCGCGGGTCGGCAGTGCTTCCGTTAACCGGGTCGAGTGCAGCTGATGAGAGGGAACAGAAACGAATTCAACGACTGCCAGCAGCAGCGCGGGGTCTCGATGATCGAGATTCTGGTTTCCCTGCTAGTGTTGTCTGTCGGGTTGCTTGGCGTGGCGGCGCTTCAGAGCTTCACGCTTCAGGCCAACCAAGGCGCCTACTTCAGAACGCAGGCCGTGAATACTGCTTATGAAGTGACCGACTTCATTCGCGCCAATCGCGGCGCTCCCGACGCCATCGAATGGGATATCTGGCAAACGCGCATCGCCCAGGAGCTTCCCCAAGGCGTGTTGACCGTCAACATCGACGGCAACGAGGCAAACGTCGAGGTCACATGGCAGGAAGATCGCGTGGGTGACGAGCCTACCGGCGGAGAATCGGTCGAGGTGACAACTATCCTATGATTTCCAGAGGACGTCAACATTCGTTTGTCGGTTCCAACCAGGGCTTCAGCCTGGTCGAACTGATGATCGCGCTGGTGCTTGGGCTGCTGCTGCTAGGCGGCGTTCTGGCCCTGTTCAGCGGGAGCAAGGCGACGTTTCAGGCCAACGAAACGCTGGCTCGCGTGCAGGAAAACGTTCGCTTCGCTGTTAGCGAACTCCAGTTCGAGTCTCGCGGCGCTACCAATCTCGGCTTCTGCGGCACTCGACCAGAGCCGATGCAGCATCTCTCCGTCAACCCCGGCTGGCAGGAAGCGATCTTCGGCCCGAACAGTGTCACCATGGGATGGGAGTTCGACGACACCGGAGATGCCGATGAGCTGACTCTGGATGCGACTTTTCCAACAGCCGCGCTCGATAGCTGGACCGCTCAGCCCCGCCAGCTCGACGGATCGACGCCCGACTTGGCGCTGCCAGCTCTATTCGCCGCCAGCGCGGACGTGCGTCCCGTTCGTGATAGCGATGTTATCGTCGTCCGAAATCTGATTCCGGTGCCAGGCGTCAGTTCCGATGCCAGCACGCTACAGAACGAAGCGGTCATCGGCCTGGACGGCAATCACGGTCTGGATGACGGCGACCTGGTGCTGGTGACCGATTGTGCAGGTGCGGATCTATTCCGTAATCGCTCGACAGGTGACGAACTCAGTCGAGCGGGCGGCGGTGACTGCGGGCAGTGCCCAATCAACGTCGCACCGGTTGCCAACTGGTCCTCCGAGCATCAGCCACACCTGCAGGTCTACCAGGTTCAGATCTGGGGCTATTTTGTTGGATTCAATACCACCAGGAACCAGCCGGGGCTCTACCGTATCAACCTCTCGGGCTGCCCCTGTGGCCAGATCGAAGAGATCGTCGAAGGGGTCGAGAACCTGCAGGCTCGTTTCGGATACAGCCAGCCCGCGCCCGACGGCGATGGTCAGACCATTGCCGAAGGTGACTGGCTGATGGCCGATCAGATAGAAGACTGGTGGCCCGTCATTGCGGCGCGTGTGTCCATCCTCCAGCGTTCGGATGAGTTTGCAGGTACAGCCCCCGTGGCGACACAGTTCAATCTTGCGGGCACATTCATTACTTCTCCGACCGATGCCAGATTGCGACACGACGCCTCCACGACGCTGGCCTTTCGAAACCGGGTGATCGTCGATGATTGATTCCTTTTCTCATGGTCGTAGTTTTCGATTCGATGGCGCAGTGATCGGCGCCTGCCAGCGCGGTGCCACGCTACTGGTCGCACTTATGCTGTTGCTAATGTTGACACTGCTGGGTTTGACATCCAGCAACGTTGCCGTCATGCAGGAGCGAATGGCTGGCAACCTGGCTCAGTCGAACGAAGCCTTTCAGTTGGCAGAGAGTGCACTACGATCGATCGAGTCGCGTGTGTTTAACGACATCTGTCTGGGCGGGGGTTCGGGCGGCCTGGGCGTCATCCCGAGAATGCAGAATCTCGGCCTCGATGCCAATGACTGCACCATGTCGGGACTCGCTACGCCGTCTTCGGTCTGGCCGACTGCGCCGGCAGACGTTGATCAGCCAGGCGGCAACGGCTGGGCTCGCTACTTCATTGCTCGGGTTCCCAGCCGGCCACGTTGCCACGCCATGCAGAGCGATCTGCTCGGAGGCGGAAAAATCAGTGATGAAAGTTATGTCGTGTTGGCCAGTGGTCGGTCGGCCAGCGGTAACAGTGAGGCCATCGTCCAAGCCGTTTACACCTGCAAACAGTGATGCTTATGAACAGCAGATTCCAGGTACTAGTCCTTTCCTTCTTCTACGCGACTATAGCCGCCTGGCCGAGCCAGGGTCATGCCGACGATTTGGATATTTCGCAGACGCCGCTGTTCGCGGCTGTGTCGATCGATCCGAACATCATGTTCACTCTCGACGACTCGGGCTCGATGCAGTGGGAATACATGCCGGGCGGGCCCGATTTCCGCTTCACGATCTTCATGTTTCCGCGCCCGAATGCGCTCTATGGTGGTGCCAACTACGCAAATCAGGTGCCCTCGTTCAGGGACGATAGTCTGCACAACTTCTACGGACGATCGGCCGCCAACAACGGCGTATTCTACAATCCGGATATCACCTATCGACCCTGGAAGAATGCCGACGGCACGGATATGCCCGATGCCGACCCGAGGAATGCGCTGTACAACCCCGATCGGCCCTGGCTTGGGGATCTGGATCTGACGGCCTGGCAGACGCAGACGGCCACCTGGTTTCGGGGAGATAACTTCGATCAGGCCTTTTGCGACCCTTGTGGTGGCAACCACAGCTATTGGCCAATCACCTACTACAACTATAACGGCGGTAATCGAACGAATCGTAATGCCTACACCCGCGTTCGCATCACCAGCTCGACTCCGGCATCGGCGACCTTCACCAGTCCGGACGGTATCACTCGTACCCGAGATGAAGAAATCCAGAACTTTGCCAACTGGTTTCAGTACGCCCGGTCGAGAGTCCTGTCAGCGCGCATGGGGATCGGTCGCGCCTTCGCCGAGTTGTCGGAACGCGCTCGCGTCGGATTTGGTGCGATCAATCAGGGCAGCTCATCGGTTGATGGCGTCAATACCCGCACCATTATCGACGGCGTCCGGCCCTTCGCCGGGGCGGACAGGGAAGGCTTTTACGACCAGCTATACGGTCGGGTCATCGGCAACTCGGGCACGCCGCTGCGAAACGCGGCCGTGGATGTGGGCGAGTACTTCGAGCGCAGTGACGCGCGCGGACCCTGGTCGAGTACCCCGGGCTTGTCGGGTGGAGATCTCCTAGCCTGTCGTCAGAGTTATCATATCCTGATGACGGACGGGTTCTGGAATGGAGGAAACCCCGGGATCGGAAACGCGGACAATCAAGCGGGGCCCGTTCACGACAACCCCGAGGGTGATCCTTTCGGTTATGTGCCCTCGGACCCTTTCCGCGACAATCGTGGCGACACGCTCGGCGATGTGGCAATGTATTTCTGGAAACGGGATCTGTTGCCTGGCGTTGAGAATCGTGTGCCGACCAATGAGACCGATACGGCCTATTGGCAGCACCTGACCACCTTCGGCATCGGACTGGGCGTTACCGGCAATCTTGACCCTGAAGACGTTTTTCAAGCGGTTGAAGACGGCACGTCCATTCCTTGGGGCGACCCGTTCGGCAACGATGATGATCCCGACAAGATCGATGACCTGCTCCACTTTGGGGTGAACGGTCGCGGTGGATACTTCAGCGCGACAAACCCGGACGAGTTCGCCAGCCAGCTCGGGGCCATTCTGCGCGACATCGTGGCGCGCTCTGGTGCCACGACCGGATTGTCCGCATCCTCGACTCGACTGAACCAGGGTTCCATCGTCTATACCGCAGGTTTCGATTCCGAGGACTGGAGCGGAGATCTGCTCGCGATCGACGTGGCCACCGGGGATCAGCTCGAATCGGCCGCCGAGAAGCTCGCTGAGTTGGGGTGGGAGAATCGTACCATCGTTACTTGGGATCCGGTTGCTGGGGAGGGTGTCGCCTTTGCGCCGTCCACCAACATCACCCCGCGTCTCGCGCAGGGTCCGATCACGGCGCCATTCGTCCCCACCCTGGTCGAGTATCTCTCCGGGAATTTGTCAGCGGGCGCGGGAACGCTTCGCGAGCGCGATAGCATGCTGGGCGACATCGTCGGATCCCAGCCCGCCTTCTCCGGCCCGAGCAATGAGGGCTGGGGCGAAATCGATGCGAGTTATTTCACCTACATCGACGATGACAAGCGCGATCCTCGCGATCCCTGTCTGGAGGATCCCTGCCCCGGTGATCGTCGAAATACCGTTTTTGTAGGCGCGAACGACGGCATGCTGCATGCCTTTGATGCGCGGACCCTTGAGGAACACTTCGCCTATGTGCCGGCGGCTGTCCACGGTGAAATGTGGCAGCTCGCCGACCCGGACTATACACATCGCTACTACGTCGATGGTCAGGTCGCGATTGCCGACGCCAAGATCGACGGCGACTGGGGAACTTTCCTGGTTGGCACCATGGGGGCAGGCGGTCGTGGTGTCTTTGCCCTTGATATTACCGAGCCGCAGAATTTCAATTCAGCAACCGATGTACGTTGGGAGTTCAGCGCCGAGGACGATCCAGACATGGGTTACTCGTTCGGGAAGCCCACAATTGCCAAGATTAAGGACGGCCCGTGGGTGGCCATTTTCGGCAATGGCTATAACTCGCAGAGCAACCAGGCTTACCTCTACGTGCTCAATCTTGAAGACGGTAGCGAAATCGCCAAGATACCCGTGGGTGATGCCGGTTCGAATGGCCTTTCCGGTGTTGCGGCGGTGTCGTCGGTCGACGATTCTCTGCACGTCCGCTATGTCTATGCGGGCGATATCGAGGGCAATATGTGGCGCTTCGACTTCGAGTCCGGCAGCGTGTCGGCCTCTTACAGCGGGGATCCGCTATTCACGGACCCGGATTCGCGTCCCATCATTGCCGCACCCGACGTGGCGCTGCACCCGATCGACGGCAATATGGTGTTCTTTGGCACCGGCAAGCTGATCGAGGCCACGGATCGACTGAATTCCAACACGCTCGAACGGTTCTACGGAATTCGCGATCTCGACTCGCCGGTCTCGAATATCTCGTTGCTCGACGAAGTGGCGGTGACGGCTGGTCCCGGAGACTCGATTGAATTCTCACCAGGCGGAACGGCAGAGGTGGGTTGGTATGCTGGTCTGGCCGTTGGAACGTCCAACGGTGAACGCGTGCTGTTCTCGCCGCAGGTATTCGCCGGTCGGGTGCTGTTTGGTTCTTATGAGCCCGCCAACGACCCCTGTCAGCCGGGTGGGGTCCAGCGTGCCTACGTGCTCAACGCTCTTTCCGGCGGTGGTGCCCTTCCTGGATCGCCCAGTTGCCCAAACTGCGGTGGGGTGGTGATCGGCACCGGTGCAGCCCTGGCTCCGGTGATCGGGATTCGTGATCCGCAGGTCAATCCAGGTGATCCGGGCAGCAATCCCGGCGTGTATACACCGCCACCGCCCTGCCAGGGCGATGACTGTGATGATCCGCCCGACTACCCGGATCCCACCGATCCGCCGACGCCTCCAGGTACTGCCGGTGGAAGCCGTGATAACTGGTGCCGGGCCTACGGCCTGCTCGAAAGCGCAGGATCCTTTGTGCCCCTTGGAACGATCTGCGAAGGTCGCCAGGCGTGGCGTCAGATTCGCTGATGTTGAGGAGAAGTGCAGTGAAACGATTTCTGATTATTCTGTCGATACTTGCGTTGACCGGTGTCGCGCAGTCGCAGACGAGAGCTCCGGCCGATCAGGATACCGATGAACGGGCCGGCGTGGATATGGCTCTTTCGATCCCTCAGCAGGTCGTGATCGACTCTATTGATTTGCGCTCGATGACGCTCGTTGCAGGCGGTCAGCGTTTTAGTCTTGCTGGCGACGAGTCAAACGAGATGTCGGCAGATTCTTTGTCCGACCTGCGCGATCTGAGGGCCGGAATGGAGGTCTTCATTCAGACTGACGGAACCGAGCCAAACCAGGACCATCAGCCTGTGATTCTGCGTATCTGGAGGGAATGATGTCGGACTACAGCCGCAAGTTGCCGTCTGCCCTCCGACCCGGCGGATTCACATTGATAGAGCTGGTCATTGCGGTCGCCATTCTGGCCATCCTGATGGCCGTCGCGATTCCGTCCTACACGCGCTACGTGGTCGCGTCGAACCGGACCGAAGCAACGGTAACGCTGTCGAACACGGCTCAGCTTCTGGAACGCTGCTATAGCCGATTCAGTCGCTACGATGCCGGCGACTGCACCGTGACCTTTCCGGTGGTCAGCGACAGTGGTTTCTATTCCATCACCGGTGAAGTCAACGCTGCCGACTTCACCCTGACTGCCGCGCCCCAGGGCTCGCAGGCCACTCGGGATGCGGCATGTGGTTCGCTGACCCTGACCCACAGCGGCATCCGCGGGGTGACGGGAACCGAGTCCGTCGACGATTGTTGGTAGGCGGTGTAGCCGGCTGGCTGTTCCCGCATGCCTGACGCGGCGCGGGTAGCGAAGGTGAGCGACTCTACCGCGGGCAGGCAGAATTTAGTCGTGCCTAAGGAGCTTTGTCTCTGTTCTCCCCTCGCGCTTTTGCTAAATCTTCTGCTGTGCGCAGTCCTGGCCCTCGCGATTACCCTCGGTGCCAGACACGAGCCGTCCTCATTCCTGCAGGCCTACGGTCTAGTGCTTCTTTTCGTAGTGTGGGTGTCGTTCATCACCCTGGGATCTTTGTGTCAACTGCAGCGATACGGCTGTCTGAAGTTCCCTGGATCCTTGGAGATTCTGATTGTATTGATCGCTGCCCTGGTTGCGTGCGGCACAAGCCTGTTCGTGGTCGGCTACGCGCCGCTGATCCCTGATTTGCGTTCGACCTGGTTCGTGCTTGGTAACACAGTCTTGGCGGCATTGCTCGGTCTGGTAGTGGCTAGATTTCTCGCGATCCAATCGGCTTGGCGACGCCAGCTTTCTGCGGAATCGGGCGCAAAGCTGGAAGCCCTGCAGGCCCGGATTCACCCGCATTTCCTGTTCAACGCGCTAAACACCGTGACCGAGCTGGTCCATGATCGCCCGAAGCAAGCCGAGGAGGCGCTGCTTGACCTGTCAGACCTGTTGCGCAGCGGTTTGCGCAGCGATTCGAAACATTCGCTGGCCGAGGAACTGGACCTGGTGCGGTGCTACTTGCGTATCGAAGCGCTGCGACTTAGGGATCGCCTCGACATAGATTGGCAGATCGACGAGTCCATCGATCAAGGCATTGCGATGCCGGCCCTGATGATCCAACCGCTGGTCGAGAACGCGGTCCTTCATGGCATTGCCCTGTGCCCCGATGGCGGTCGACTGCGCATCGAGCTTCGTCCAGTCCGCTTCGGGCGGCTGAGAATTGTCGTTGAAAATCCGCTGCCGTCGCCGGATCAGCCCCGGCGTCAGGGCAACCGCACCGCGCTTGACAACATTTGCCAGCGCCTGGCGCTGGCCTACGAAGAAGGGGCCAGCCTGAAAACCGAGCAGGTCGACTCGACGTTTAGAGCCGTGCTGACGATACCGCAGAAATCTGAATCGACTGAACAGGGCGCGTCAAGAGGCCGATGAACGTAGCCGGCCTACACATTCGATCAAATTGCTTTGCCTCTGGTTTCGAAAATAAAGACACCCGACAGATTCAAACTGCGACTTTGAATCTGTCAAAGTATTGATTTCAATTACTTACGGCCTCTTCAGCGGCCTCGGGGTGCATCTCCAGCGCAACGTGCGAGGTCGCGAACTGGGGCGTCCATTCGGTCTTGTTCTCGTCCTGAACCGTCGGTGCGACCTTCATCCGATAGCGGGCAAACAGAGCGGGCAGCAGGGCCGATATGGCGATGAACGGCAATAATGAACCGGGTGTGCTGAACTGCATCAGCAGGCCGGCGATGATCGGGCCGGCAATGGCACCGCTGCCCCACAGCAACTGCAGGCTGGAACTGACCTCGAGCATCTGCTCAGGTGGTACGTGGTCGTTGGTATGGGCTGCCGACAGCGAGTAGATGCTGAACGCGAACGCACCGTAGATAAATCCGCCGAGCAGAATCCAGAGTGGTGCGATGCCGGATAGCCAGCTTGCCAGCGTCGCAGCCAGCGCGGTCAGGATGCAGACCCAGGTCAGCACCATGCGGCGCTCGAACCGGTCCGACAATCGACCGACCGGCCAGAGCATGACGATGCCGCCGAGAATGGTCAGGCTCATGAACCCGGCAATGCCGCCGTTGCCCAGGCCGAGACTGGCGGCAAACACCGGTCCCAGCCCCCAGAAGGCTCCCGAACCCAGCCCGGAGAAGATGCAGCCGATGACGCCCAGTGGGGAAACCCGATAGAGCGCCCGCAGGCCGAGGCGCTGGGCATGGGCAATGACCGGCTCGCTGACCCGGGTGAGTGCGACCGGAACCAGGCCCAGCGACAGCAAAATCGAGCCCAGCGCGAACAGGTAGAGCGAGTCAATATCACCTGCCAGCAGTAGCAACTGGCCCAATCCCAGCCCGATCAGGGTCGTCGTCATATAGGCGGAAAACACATGACCCCGCTGCTCATTGCTGGTCTGCTCGTTCAGCCAGCTTTCAATCGCGATATACAGGCCAACGATGCAGATGCCCGAGACCAGTCGCAACAATACCCAACTCACCGGATTGACGAACAGGCCGTGCATCATGGTGATCACCGAAGCGATCGAAGCCAGGGCGGCGAAGATCCGGATATGGCCGACTCGCCGAATCAGTTTGGGAACGATGAATGTCCCCATCACAAAGCCGGTGAAATAGCTCGCCATGATGAAGCCGAGCGTAGCGCTGGAAAAATTCTCCAGCGCGCCGCGCACACCCAGCAGCGTGCCCAGCAAGCCGTTGCCAACCAGAATGATGGCAATGCCGAACAGCAGGGTGGCGATGGAGGCGATGGCTTGCATAACGATATTGGAACTCTGGGTGAGTTGAAGTTAAACAGACCTCCACTCTGACAAGGTGGTGTTCAGAGGTTCCCGAGGTATTCAGCGCATTCTCCGCTGGTGAGCAGATTCAGGTCTTCAAATGCTGCGAAATCCTGTGGATTGTCGGAAACCAGCCAAATGACCCCATGAGAAAACATGGTCGCCACGATATTGGCGTCATGAATCCGTTTGCCACGGATTTGATGCTTTCTGACGAGTCGTTCGAGTCTGGGTTGAGTAGAGTTGATGTCATCGACAACGCCGCAAAAACGACGCAGCTCATCGAGATTGGCAAGGGCATCATCAGGTTGAAGGCCCAGTCCGTTGTTTTGATGTGGGCGCGTGGCAACCACCAGATATTCGCGCAATACTTGACTGCTCAGAACTGGGTGAAAGCCCCTGGGGGCCGCGTTGCTGATAATGGAGAGACATGCCGTATGCGAATTCCGACTTTCATCGCACGCGCTGAGCAGTATGTTGGTGTCGAGAAAGATGGATTCACCGGGCGGAATCATCGTAGATATCCTCCCGCGACCAGTTGCCGGTCCCGGAACTCCGGGCCATATGAAGCTGAATTGTTCGTGAGGGTGGAACTGGCGCCAGTTTCGCTGCTCGATCGAGGATCGCGCGCAACTCGCCCTGGAGAGAGCGATGATGCAAGTCGGCCAGCCGCTTCAGCTGCTTGAGCGTCTCAGGGTCAACATCTCTAATATGTATCGATTTCATAGCGCTATTATAATGCTATCTGGAAAATGGGGTTCAGGTTACAGGAAAGCCGAGTAGGTCGGGCCGACGTGCCCGATGGACCATGTCGAAGCGTTCGCCGGAAGGTGGGCAAAAGGATACAAGGGTTCAGGTTTCAGGGTTCAGGAAGAGCTTCTGGAGGTCGTTGAGGTAGCGGGCGCCTCGTTCGGTTCGGTGAATATGGGTTTCGGTTAACTCGATCAGGCCGAGCTTTTGCGCCTGGTTCAGGGGCTGGGTGATCGCCTCTTGCTCCAGTCCTGTTCGGGCCGAAAATTCTGTCAGAGGCACGGACTCGGCCAGGCGGAAGCGATTGAGGAAATACTCGAACGCCAACTCGTTTCCGGGTACCGGCCACTGCTCGGCAATGAAAGAGCCATTTTCCGAAGCGTTGAGATAGGGGCGCGGATGCGATTTGCGGCGCAGGCGAATCACCTGTTGCTCGGCCGGCAGGGTGATCTTGCCGTGGGCGCCGGCGCCGATGCCCAGGTAATCGCCGAAGCGCCAGTAGTTGAGATTGTGCTGACTGGCTCGACCGGGCTGTGACCAGGCGGATATTTCGTAGCTGGAAAAGCCGGCCTTTTCCAGGCGCTCGGCACAGGCTTCCTGGATATCCCATGCTTCCTCATCATCTGGGAGCGGCGGTGGACGGGCGGCAAATACCGTGTTCGGCTCAATGGTGAGCTGGTAGTGCGACAGGTGCGGCGGTTCGAATGCCAGCGCTTGTTCCAGGTCGGCCATCGCGTGTTCCAGCGTCTGCGCGGGCAGCGCCCACATCAGATCGAGATTGAAATTGCTGAAGCCGGCCGCTTTGACGGCCTCGACAGCACGGGCAGCCTGATTGCCGTCATGAATACGGCCAAGTGTTTTCAGGTGGGAGTCGGAAAAGGTCTGGATGCCCAACGAGATCCGGTTGATTCCGGCCTCTCGGTAGGCCTCGAAACGATCATGCTCGACGGTACCCGGATTCGCCTCCATGGTGATTTCGGCATTCGGTGCCAGCGGAATTCTCGCCCGCACACCCGAGAGCAGTCGGGCCATCGATTCACCCGAAAACAGGCTCGGCGTCCCCCCTCCGAGAAACACCGAATGCACCGTCCGCCCCCACACCCGCGGCAAATCCAGTTCCAGATCAGCCAGCAAGGCATCGATATACCGGTCCTCCGGCAGCTCACCGACCAAAGCATGCGAATTGAAGTCGCAATAGGGACACTTGGCCACGCACCAGGGCAGGTGGATGTAGAGGGAAAGAGGCGGGAGAAGAAGGCTCAAGGCTCAAGGCTCAAGGCGCAAGGATCAAGACCGGGTTTTCCTGAAACCGAAACCCGGAAACCGGAAACCGGAAACCGGAAACCGTTTTTTTCATGCTTCCTTGATCGCTTCAATCAATTTAGCCAGAGCTTTTCCGCGGTGACTGACCCGGGCTTTTTCGGCCATCGGCAGCTCGGCGGCGGTGGCGCCTAGCTGGGCGTCATGGAACAGGGGGTCGTAGCCGAAGCCGTTCTTGCCGCGGGGGGCTTCGAGGATATGGCCGTGCCAGGTTCCGCTGACGACAATCGGGGCCGGGTCACGGGGGTGCTGGATCAGGACCAGGCAACAGTAGAAAGCCGCGGAACGTCTTTCCATCGGCACCCCTCGCAGTTTTTCCAGCAGCAGATCGTTGTTGTCGCTATCGCGAGCCCCGGATCCGGCAAATCGGGCCGAATAGATGCCCGGCTGGCCGTTGAGCGCGTCGACGACCAGGCCGGAGTCATCGCCCAGGGCCGGCAACTTTGATGCGCGCGCGGCGGCCCTGGCTTTCAACAGGGCGTTCTCGACGAAGGTCAGTCCTGTTTCGTCAACCGGATCGACATTGAAGTCCTTCTGCGACAGGACATTCATGTGCAGGGGTTCAAGCAGGTGTGCCAGTTCCTTCAGCTTGCCGGCGTTGCCGCTGGCCAGAACCAGTTTTTCAAGTGGCATTGAGTGCAGTCTCCTGAGTCTTGATCAACTCCTCGATGCCCTGGGCGGCCAGATCCAGCATCGCATCGAACTCGGCCCGGCGAAAGGCGTGACCTTCGGCCGTGCCCTGGACTTCGATAAACCCGCCGCCGTCATTCATCACGACGTTCAAGTCGGTATCAGCCGATGAATCCTCGACAAAGTCCAGATCAAGTATCGCATCACTGCCGAGCATGCCGACCGAGACCGCGGCAACCCGGCCGTGGACCGGATTCCGCTTGACCTTGCCGGCGTCGAACAACGCGTCCATCGCATCGACCAGGGCCACGTAGGCGCCGGTAATGGAGGCGGTACGGGTGCCACCATCGGCTTGCAGCACGTCACAGTCGAGGGTGACGGTGCGCTCGCCGAGCGCCTTGGTATCGATCACGGCCCTGAGGCTGCGTCCGATCAGGCGCTGAATCTCCAGGGTGCGTCCGCCCTGTTTCCCCCTGGTCGCCTCGCGCATGTTGCGCGAACCAGTGGCACGGGGCAGCATGCCATACTCGGCGGTCACCCAGCCGGTTCCCTTGCCTCTGAGCCATGGTGGAACGCGTTCTTCCACGCTTGCGGTACACAGCACCTTGGTGTCGCCGCAGGAAATCAGAACCGAACCTTCGGCATGCATGGTGAAATGGCGCTGGATCACGACGGGGCGCAATTCGTCGGCGCGGCGTCCGGAGGGTCTGCTCAAGGCTCACAATCCTTTCTATTCAGGGGTCGGCAAGGGTACCATGAGCGGCTAGCCTGATTTCGGACGAGACCATGATTCGAAGCATGACCGCGTATGCCACCCGATCGCTGCAAGCCGGTCGCGGACAGCTGGTCTGGGAGTTGCGCTCGGTCAACCAGCGCTACCTGGATCTGTCGCCGCGCCTGCCTGAAGATTTTCGCAGTCTGGAGCCCGATATCCGCCAGCGTTTCAAGGAAGCGCTCAATCGCGGCAAGGTCGAAGCCAACCTGAAGTACCAGCCCGACCCTGATGCGGTCAGTGCGGATATCAAGCTCAACCGCGAGCTGGCATCGGCGCTGTTGCGCTGTCACGGCGAACTGGCCGATATGGGACGCGAAGCCAGTTCACCCGACCTGATCCACCTGCTGAACTGGCCTGGCATGATTGTCCAGGAACGACCCGATTTCGACGCCGAGCGGCGCGCCGCGATGGAACTGCTGGACGAGGCCATCGAAGCATTAATCCAGGCGCGTGAGCAGGAAGGCGCGGCGATTGCTGAAATGATCGAGAGCCGACTGGCCGGCATTGAGGTCCAGGTCGAGCAGGTGTCGGAACACCTGCCCGAAATTCGCACTGCGCTGGATCAGCGGTTTCGCGACCGGCTGGCCAATCTGCCACAACCCGTCGAACCAGGGCGAATCGAACAGGAGGTGGTGCTGCAATTGCAGAAGCTCGACGTCGATGAAGAACTCGACCGGCTGCGGGCCCATGTGGCCGAAATCCGGCGTGTCCTGACCCTGGACGAGCCGGTCGGCCGGCGCCTGGATTTTTTGATGCAGGAGCTCAATCGAGAAGCCAACACGCTCGGCTCCAAGGCCAGCGTGGTCGAAACCGGGCAGGCCGCGGTGGAGTTGAAGGTGTTGATCGAACAGATGCGCGAGCAGATTCAGAATGTCGAATAACCCGCAACGTTCGTCCGGCGAGCTCTACCTGATCGCCGCACCGTCCGGTGCCGGCAAGACCAGCCTGATGCGCGGCTTGCTCGAACGCTTGCCGCGGCTGGCGCTGTCGGTCTCGGACACCACGCGCCCGGCGCGCCGCGGGGAAGTGGACGGCGAGCAATACCATTTTGTCGATGTCGCAGAATTTCGCCGCGGCATCGAGGCCGGGGACTATCTGGAATTTGCCGAGGTTTACGGCAATTTCTACGGAACCCGCCGCGACCGGGTCGAGGCCTTGTGGGAACAAGGTCGTGACGTGCTGCTGGAGATCGATGTCCAGGGCGCCCGCCAGGTGCGTGAGCGCTTTCCCGGTTTGTGCAGCATGTTCATCCTGCCGCCATCCATGACCATCCTGGCCGAGCGCTTGCGAGGCCGGGGATCCGATTCGGCCGAGGTCATCGAGCGCCGCCTGGGTGAAGCACGTGCCGAACTGGAGGCCTGTGGTGATTTCCGCTGGATGGTGGTCAACGACGATTTCGATCAGGCGCTTGACGAACTGACCGCCATCGTCCGGGTCTGGCCGCTGCGTCGCGCACGTCAGAAAAAGCACGTTATCCGGCTATTGGACGAAAACCCCGCGCACGGTACAATAGGGGATTAACTCTTTGAAGGAAATACCATGGCACGAGTAACCGTAGAAGACTGTATCGGGGCGGTGCCCAACCGTTTCGAGCTGGTGATCACCGCCTCCCAGCGCGCCCGCATGATTGCCAATGGTGCCGATCCGCTGGTCGACGAGGAATCCGACAAGCCCACCGTCATCGCCCTGCGCGAGATTGCCGAGGGTGCAGTAAACGACGACAATATCGGGAAGCTCCAGGCTGATCTGGATGCGCGCCTGGCCGCGATGCAGGCTGAAGTCCCGCCGCCGCCCGATGACGAGGACTGATCGGTCTTCGTGACGTTCCACTGATCAACGACCAGCCCTGATGCTGCCCGGGCCGGTTCGACAACTGCGCGATCTGCTCAATACCTACCTGGAACCCGAGCAGGTTGCCCAGGTGTTGCGCGCCTATACGACGGGTGCCGAGGCCCACAAGGGCCAGAAGCGCCATTCCGGCGAAGACTACATTTTTCATCCCGTGGCCGTGGCCCAGATTCTGGCCGGAATGCGTATGGACCATCAAACCATTACCGCCGCAATTCTGCACGATACGGTTGAAGACACCGAGCTCGAGCACGATGATCTGGCCCGCGATTTCGGCGAAGAAGTTGCCAAGCTGGTCGACGGGGTCACCAAGCTCGACAAGATGAAGTTCCGCACCCGGCGCGAGGCCGACGCTGAGAGCTTCCGCAAGCTGCTGCTGGCGATGAGCCGGGATCTGCGGGTCATTTTCATCAAGCTGGCCGACCGCCTGCACAATATGCGCACGATCGAGGCGATGTCGGTTGACGCCCGTCGTCGCATTTCCTCGGAAACCCTGGATATCTACGCCCCGATCGCCGAGCGACTGGGGATGAACGCGCTCAAGGAAGAGCTCGAAGAGCAGGGTTTTTCCAACCTCTACCCCAACCGATACCGGGTTATCAGCGCTCGGGTTGCGTCCGTGGCAGGCAACCGCCAGGAAGTTATTGACTCGATCACCGTCGATCTCAAGAAGCGGCTGAGCGAAGCTGGAATCCCGTGCCGGGTTGAAGGCCGGACCAAGACGCCGTACTCGCTGTATTGCAAGATGCGCGACAAGTCGCTGCCGTATGAACAGGTCTCGGACCTGTTCGCGTTTCGCATCATTACCCATTCCGAACCGCACTGTTACCAGGCGCTGGGGGTGGCTCACAGTCTGTATCGGCCCAAGCCCGGCAGTTTCAAGGACTACATTGCGCTGCCCAAGCCGAATGGCTACCAGTCGCTGCACACGATCATCCATTCAACCTTCGGCGTCCCGGTGGAGATTCAGATCCGCACCGAGGAAATGGACCTGGTGGCCGAAAAGGGTGCTGCGGCGCACTGGCTTTACAAGGCCACGCCCGATCGGTCCACGGCGGTGCGGGCGCGTGAATGGTTGCTCAAGCTGGTGGATACCCAGTACCGGGCGACCGATTCCAGCGAATTCATGGATACGGCCAAGTCCGAGTTGTTCCCGGACGAGATCTTTGTCTTTACCCCGCGCGGCAAGATCATCGATCTGAAGGCCGACGCGACCGCGCTGGATTTTGCCTACGCCATCCACACCGACGTCGGCAACCAGGCCGTGGCGGCGCGCATCGACAAGCAGCGCATGCCGCTGCGCACTCGGCTGGAAAACGGCCAGACGGTTGAAATATTGACCGAGAAAGAGCAGACCCCGCAATCGGAGTGGCTGGAGTTCGTGGTCACCTCCAAGGCGCGTACGGCGATCCGTTCGCAGTTGAAGAATCTCGAACAGGCCGACTCGGTAGCGATTGGTGACCGCCTGCTGGACCAGGCCCTGATTCGGCGCGGCTCTTCGCTGGAGAAGATTTCCGAGCGCCGGCTCGAGCGCTACCTGGCCAAGCTGGGCCTGGAGCGACTGGAAGACCTGCTGATCCGGATTGCCCGCGGCGACATGCTGGCCGGAGTGGCGGCGCACAAGCTTTTGCCACTGACCCAGCGACACCGGGCAGAGGAAGACACCGCAACTACCCTGACCGTGGGCGGCACCGAAGGCAGCGCCATCACTTACGCTGCCTGCTGTCATCCGATTCCGGGTGATCCGGTCATGGGCTATCTCTCGCCGGGCAAGGGCATCGTGATTCACCGCCAGCGTTGCCCGAATGTTCCCGGACTGTACAAGAACCACGCCGATCGTTGCCTGGATGTCACCTGGGAGCCGCTGACCCGCGGCCAATTTGCGGTGCTGCTGAAGCTGCTCACGGTCAACGGTCCTGGCGTGCTCGCCTCGGTGTCGTCCACGCTCAGCCAGGTCGGCGCCAATATCGAGCGAGTCGAGCAAAAGGATTCCAACCGCGAAACCGCCACCCTGTACTTTGTGCTCAGTGTCAGTGATCGGGTACAGTTGGCCAGAGTGATGCGCCGCCTCAAGCGCAACCCCAACGTCATCCGCGTATCAAGGGAAATGACCTGATGTCCAAAACCCAAATCCACACCAACGACGCACCCGCCGCTATCGGCCCCTATTCCCAGGCTATCCGAGCCGGCCACACGGTTTACCTGTCCGGTCAGATTCCGCTCGATCCGGTCTCCGGAGAGGTGGTTGATGGCGATTTTGCCGATCGCTGTCGGCGGGTGTTTGACAACCTGGCGGCAGTCGCTCGGGCCTCGGGCGCCAGCCTCGAGAACGTGGTCAAACTCAACGTGTTTCTGACTGACCTGGATCGGTTTGCCGAGGTCAATGAGATCATGTCCGGTTACTTTTCCGAGCCGTATCCGGCGCGTGCCGCGGTCGAAGTTGCCGCGCTGCCCAAAGGCGTGGACGTCGAGATGGATGCCGTTCTGGTGACCGGGGATTGAGCGCGCAGGTCATGACAATCCACGCCTGATCCGGTGAGCGGTGGCGAGCAGGCAACGGGGCATCAAGGTGAGCGTCTGATCACAGCGCTGGACGGGGTCGGCGAGCGGGTTGCCGCCCGTCTCAAGGCCCTGGGGCTGGAGCGAGAGCGCGACCTGTTGTTTCACCTGCCGTTGCGCTACGAGGACCGCACTCGACTGACGCCGCTGAACAGGGTCCGGGTCGGGCTGACGGTGCAGGTCGAAGGCAAGGTCGTTCACCAGGAAATTCGCTACGGTCGACGGCGCATGCTATTGGCGACCCTGGCTGATGATCATGGCCAGATCGTGCTGCGGTTCTTTCGTTTTTTCCCCAGCCAGCAGCGCATGCTCAAGGAGGGCCAGCATGTGCGCTGCTATGGCGAGGCCCGCTTCGGGCCGGAAGGCTTTGAACTGGTTCATCCCCAATGCCAGGCGTTTCGCGCCGGCGAAATGCTGCCGTTGCCCGAGTCGCTGAGTCCGGTGTATCCGACCACCCAGGGTCTGGGTCAGGCCACCCTGCAGCGACTGGTCAACCTTGCCGTGCAACGGCTGCGTGGTGGTCAGCTCGAATTGATCGATCCGCTGCCGGCCCGTGCCCGGCGGCCCGATCTGAAGACAGCGTTGCTGACCGTTCATGCACCGGCCGCCGATGAGGATCTCGGCGCCCTGATCGACGGTCATCATCCGGCGGTCAAGCGCCTGGCGCTGGAAGAATTGCTGGCCCATCACCTGGCGCTGGCCCGCCTGAACCGCGCCCGGGCTCGCCAGCGTGCGCTGTCACTCGACGATAGCCGCCAGTTGGTGCCGAAACTGATCGCCAATCTGCCGTTTGCGCCGACCGCGGCCCAGACCCGGGTCATCGACGAAATCAGCGCCGACCTGGCGCTCCAGCGCCCGATGCGCCGCCTGGTCCAGGGTGATGTGGGTTCCGGCAAGACCGTGGTGGCGGCGGCCGCACTGGTGCTGGCGGCCTCGGCCGGTCATCAGGCCGCGATTGTGGCACCGACTGAAATCCTGGCCGAACAGCACTTCCAGAATCTCGGTGAGTGGCTGGATGCGCTGGGTTTGAAGACGGTCTGGCTGGCCGGCAAGGTCAAGGGCAAGGCCCGAAGCGCGGCGCTGGAAGAACTGGCCGGACCGGCCGATGTGGCGATCGGAACCCATGCCCTGTTTCAGGAGGGCGTGGAATTTCGGGACCTGGCCCTGGTGATCGTCGACGAACAGCACCGTTTCGGCGTCCATCAACGCCTGGCCCTGGCGGCCAAGGGCCAGCAGGGAAACCGGCTGCCTCATCAACTGGTGATGACTGCCACCCCGATTCCGCGCACCCTGGCGATGACGGCCTATGCCGGTCTCGATGTATCCGTGATTGACGAATTGCCACCCGGTCGCAAACCGGTGACCACGGTGGCTGCCAGCCAGCAGCGTCGCGACCAGGTGATCGAGCGACTGGAAAATGCGCTGGCCACGGGTCGCCAGGCCTACTGGGTCTGTCCACTGATCGACGAATCCGACGTCCTCGAGGCCGAGGCCGCCGAGACTCGTGCGATCGAGCTCCGGAAAGCCCTGCCGGCATTCACGGTGGGCCTGATTCACGGACGCATGAAACCGGTCGACAAGCAGCAGGTGATGGCCGATTTCAGCGCCGGAGAAATCGATCTGCTGGTGGCCACCACGGTCATCGAGGTCGGTGTGGACGTGCCCAACGCCAGCCTGATGATGATCGAGAATGCCGAGCGCCTTGGCCTGTCACAGCTTCATCAGCTGCGCGGTCGAGTCGGGCGTGGCAGTGATCAGTCAGCCTGTGTCTTGCTCTACAAGCCGCCGCTCGGACCCATCGCCGAGGCCAGGCTGAACGTGATGCGCGAGACCACCGATGGTTTCGTGATTGCCGAGAAGGATCTGGAACTACGCGGTCCCGGCGAGGTGCTGGGTACCCGCCAGACCGGCATGCTGCGGTTTCGTATTGCCGATCTGGCGCGCGACGCCGATCTGCTCGATCCGGTCAAGACACTGGCCGGCAAACTCAATCGCAAGGCGGCCGATGTAATCATTGAGCGCTGGGTTGGCCGGGCCGAGCAGTTCGTCGACGTCTGATGATCTCGATCTGAGAGCTCGCGGCTGATCATTCTCCCTGGGCAAGCGAAAATCCTGGCTGTCCATCGAACAGGTAAAGATGCTCGGTCTTGATGAAGTCCAGACCGGCATCGCTGAAGCGGGAGAGAAGCTCGATGATGGCTTCATGGGTGATTGTCTGATTGTCCGGCGAGCGGAAACGGCAACGCCAGTGATCAGTGCAGCGGGTTTCCGGCAAGCCTTCCGGGTAGACCTTGACGCCACGGTTGGTGATCAGCGCCAGGTTCAGCGAATGACCGGCACTAAACGCCTGCACGCGCTCGCCCAGCCGGTTAGGGTCGCGACCGTCTTCATTCCAGTCGACGAATACGTCCACTCCGACCAGGGTCTTGCGCGGTCGTGCCGTCTCTTTCCAGCTGACTTCCACTTTTGGCCAGCTGGGTTGCTCGGCGGCGGTGGGATCTGGCTCTGCCAGCCGCTCGATGACCGCATCGGCAAAGGCCTGTGTGCCCAGTTTCCTGGTGCTGCTGCCAGCGCGGTAGATGTCGGCGGTGTGCAGGCCGTCGGCCAGGGTGGCCTTCCATGCGTCCTGAATGCGCGCGGCCGTGTCCGGATCACCGACTTGGCGTAGCAAATCGATGGCCGCCAACAGCAACCCCGACGGGTTGGCCAGATCCTGTCCGGCAATGTCAGGCGCCGAGCCATGGACGGCCTCGAACATGGCCACACCTTCGCCGATATTGGCCGATCCACCCAGTCCCACCGATCCGGTGATCTGGGCGGCCACGTCGGACAGAATGTCGCCGTAGAGGTTGGGTGCGACAATCAGGTCGAACCGCTCCGGACGGTCGGCCAGCAGAGCGGTGCCAATATCGATGATGAGGTGGCCGGATTCAATGTCGGGATAGTCCTCGGCCACCTGCCGAAACAGCCGATGGAACAGCCCATCGGTCAGCTTCATGATGTTGTCCTTGGTAAAGCAATCGACCCGGCGGCGACCCTGGGCACGCGCCAACTCGAATGCATAACGAATGACCCGTTCCGAAGCCGGCTCCGAAATCAGCTTGAGACACTGGGTCACTTCGCTGGTCTGGCGATGTTCGATCCCGGCGTAGGTATCTTCCTCGTTCTCACGCACGATCAACACATCCATATCGGGATGGCGAGTCTCGATCCAGGGGTGCCAGGCACGACAGGGACGGATGTTGGCGAACAATCCCAACGACTTTCTCAGGGTCACGTTCAGGCTCTTGTAGCCTCCCCCCTGGGGTGTCGTGATGGGGCCCTTGAGCAGCACGCGATGACGCCGGATCGCCTCCCAGGCCTCGTCCGGAATGCCCGAGCTTACGCCATTGAGGTAGCAGGACTCCCCCATGGTGATGGGCTCGAACTGGACGGCCGCACCGGCAGCTTCGAGAATTCGGCAGACCGCTTGGGTGATCTCCGGTCCGATACCGTCGCCTTCAGCCAGCGCGACCCGCTGTGTCTGCGCCCGTGTTTCCCGATTCGTCATCTGGTGGGCCGGAGTGGCCATGGGGGTTCTCCATACAGGTGAAGGCCGCTACTTTAGCGGTTCAAATACTTGTATAAAAGTTAATTTGACTGCAGTTAAAGTTTGACTTTAATCTATGCATTTACTTTCCGGTCGATTCGCGCATGCAAGCCCGCGTTACGTTGCATCAACTCCGAATCCTGCGGGTGGTGGCCGAGGAAGGCTCGATCGCCGGGGCTGCACGACGCCTGCATTTGACCTCACCGACCTTGTCGATCCAGCTGGGTCAACTGGCCGACGCGCTCGGGTTGCCGCTTCATCAGGTCAGCGGACGGCGTCTTCGTCTGACCGAGGCCGGGATGGATACGCTGGAAGCGGCACGGCACATTGATGCCGAGCTTCGCCTGCTGGATCAACGTCTGGCCGCTCGTCGGGGTATCGAGCGCGGTCGGTTGCAGATCGCGGCCGTCTCGACGGCCGAGTATCTGCTGCCTGCTTTGCTGGGCCAGTTCAGAAAATTCCATCCCGGCATCGAGGCCAGTCTTGCGATCCTGCCTCGAATAGCCCTGCTCGACCGGTTGGCCGACGATCTGGATGATGCCTACTTGATGACCCGCCCGCCGCCCGCCGACGATCTTGCGGTCGAGCCGGTCGGACTGAATCCGCTGGTCATGATTGCCGCACCCAGTCATCCCTGGGCCGATGATCCTGCGATTGACTTCGAAGCGGCAGCAAGTGCCCGATTCGTGGTCCGTGAGCCGGGCTCCGGTACCCGGCTGTGGACGGCCGACTGGCTGGCTCGCTTCGGAGCCGAACTGCGACCGGCACTTGAGCTTGGCAGCAATGAGGCGATCAAGCAGGCAGTGATGGCCGGCTACGGACTGGCCGTCATATCGCTGCACGCAGTACGGCTGGAGATTGATACCGGACGACTGGTGCTGTTGCGTGTACCGCATTTTCCGGCCCCGATGCGGTGGTACCTGGTGAGACGCCGCTCCTCGGCAATTTCACCGGCTGCTCAAGCATTCCGTTCGCATCTGATCGAGCACATGCCCGAGCGTGATCGGCGCATGCGTCAACTGCTGGCCCAGCGCGGCCTTTGTTTCGACGAAGCCGATGCGGTGAACGCCAGCCGGGAAGACTGAGCGGTTTTCAGTCAGTCGGGTCCACCCTGGTCAGTGACACTGACAATTCGGTCAGGTACCAGGTCGTCAGGCCCTCGAAGGCAGAATCGGACAGTACATAGACCCATAGTCGACCATTGGCATCGGTGGTGGCGCGATAGGTCTGGTCGCGTGTGCTCAGGCGTTTCCTTATCCAGGGCCGGTCCGGATCGCCGCACAGGTCCGGGCTCTGACCATTGGCCAGGTTGCCGGCCAACAGAGCAAACTCGCCGGGCTGCGACTGCTGGCCCAGGTCGATGCTGGCCCGACGCGTCGGGGGCACCCCGGCCAGACCGCTGTCTTCGAGGACGACCTCGGGTTGCTCGGTGCTGGCCCCGAGCTTGATGTAGACGCTGTCGCCGGGCGAGCCGCCTATACCGAAACAGCCGTCGGGTTCATTGCTCAGAATCTGTGCTTCGAAGGTCAGCTCGTAGGACGTCTCGGGTTCGAGGCCGTCGAGCGGTCGCATCCACAACATCAGCAGATCGTCAGAGCGGTTCGAGCCGGTCAGGCGCAACCCGCCGCGCTGGCTCCACGGGCCGGGCAGGGGTTCGAAGCCACTGTCGAGTTCGAAGAATTCCTCCTCGCCGTCCGGATAATCGAGAAACAGCGGCTGGAAATCGGCAGAAGAATTGGCCAGTGAGAAGCTGGTTTTCCGGTCATGGCCATCGAGCGGCTGACAGGCTTGTCCGTCGATCCGGCTGAGCCGGGCCAGTTCCAGGTTGCCAGCGGTAAATCCGGCGACGACAGGTTGATAATCCAGCGTAGCCTCATCGCAACCGGTCTGGGTAAACACGATCTCGCCCCAGCGCTCCACCTCGATATCGTCCGGATCGAACAGCGGCGGAAACAGCGCGCCCTCGCGTCGATCCAGGTCGGCCCGGATGGTGTCACCCTGAATCAATCCCTGACCGAACAGCCACATCGGCTGACCGGTCTCGTCATACACGTACCAGACGATCAACGCCTGGCTGTTATCGAGGATTTCGATCTGCAGGCCGTGGCCGCTATTGGCAGGATCGAACCAGTTGCCGCTGGTGCCGGTGGTTACGGAATGCTGGGCGACAACGATGCCGGGCAGCAAGGCCAGCAAGCTGGTCAGGCAGAGGAAAAATCTCATGGCACTTTGGGCTCCTTACACCAATAACGAGAGGATTCCTAGTCTATCCGGATCAGTAGAGCGCTGCGAAGTGCTGGCATACTACTTTCTCGAATCCTTCGAGTTGGAGCCACGGATGAACCAAACGCGGGACACGCCCCGGCCACCGGACGAGTTGCCGCTGGCTGCTCCTTGCCGGGAGCTGCGACCAGGCGCTCCCTTGAACTGGTTGCGCAAGGGCTGGCAGGACATCAAGTCCGCTCCACGTCAGAGCCTGACCTACGGCTTTGTCCTGGTGCTACTGAGTTACTTGGTGTCCCTGGTGACCTGGATCTGGGGAAACCTGGGTTTCTATCTCGGCCTGGTGACCGGATTCGTATTTGTCGGGCCATGGCTGGCGTTGACGCTGTATGCAATCAGCCGGCGCCTCGAGATGGGCCGTGGAGTCAGCCTGCGCCGCAGTCTGGCCGATGCCGGCCAATCGCTGACAGGCGGTCTTTTCTTTGCGGCGATCCTGGTGGTGGTTCTGCTGGTCTGGGCTCGCGCCGCCAACACGCTCTACATTTTCTTCCCGTCCATCCACGATCCGGGATGGCGCGATCTGATCGTGTTCCTGGCCATCGGAAGTACCGTCGGCCTGTTGTTCTGTGCGGTCGTGTTTGCGGTCAGCGCCTTTTCCCTGCCGATGCTGATGGACCGGCGCTGCGATGCCATAACGGCGGTGGTCACCAGCGTCAATGCGGTGCTGCGCAACAAGCCTGCGATGCTGGTCTGGGCGACGATCATCGTGATCTCGGTCGTGCTGGGTGCACTGACCGCCTGGCTGGCCTTTGCGGTCTTGATGCCATTGCTGGGCCATGCCACCTGGCATGCCTATCGCGAGACCATTGATTCATCCGAGTGGCCGGATCTGCCGCCGGTCGACTGGAAGGCTCGTGAGCGGGCTGTCATGCAGAAAACCGGCCACTTGTGAGATACTAGGCAGTTCCATACGGCCTCGTACTGCGCCGCGCGCCTATCCGGTGCCGGGACGAGGCATGATGCCCAGATGACATCCATCAGCCAAGGAGATTTACCGGTGGCCGAACGCAAACTGACCCTGACGGATTCCGAATCCGGCAAAACGCTGGAATTGCCGGTTGTAACCGGTTCGGAGGGCGATCCGACGATCGACATCAGCCGGCTTCATTCGGAGCTGGGCTACTTCACCTTCGATCCCGGCTACGGGGCAACAGCCAGTTGCAAAAGCGATATCACCTTCATTGACGGCAATGAGGGCATTCTGCGCTATCGCGGATACCCGATTGACCAGCTGGCCGAGAAATCCAGTTTTCTCGAAGTGGCCTACCTGCTGCTCTACGGCGAGCTGCCGACGGCTGATCAGTTCTCGAAGTTCGACCATGACATCACCTATCACACCATGGTCCACGAGAAGGTCAACAGTTTCATTTCCGGTTTTCATTACAACGCCCACCCCATGGCGATCATGTCCGGCGTGGTCGGATCGATGGCAGCGTTCTATCACGACAAGCTCGATGTCAATGATCCGGAACAACGCGACCTCGCGGCCAAGCGCCTGATCGCCAAGATGCCGACCGTTGCCGCAGCGGCCTATCGGCACTACATGGGATGGCCGAGTGCCTATCCGCGCAATTCACTGGGGTACTCTGAACGTTTTCTGCACATGATGTTCTCGGTGCCGGCCGAGTCCTATGAGGTCAACCCGGTCGCCGCCAAGGCACTCGATCTGCTGTTTATCCTGCATGCCGATCACGAGCAGAACGCTTCGACCTCGACCGTGCGCCTGGTCGGTTCCACCGGCGCCAACCCTTATGCCTGCACCGCGGCCGGCATTGCCGCGCTCTGGGGTCCGGCACACGGCGGCGCCAATGAAGCGGTGCTCAACATGCTCAACCAGATCGGCGATGTCAGCCGGGTGGGCGAGTTCATCAAGAAGGCCAAGGACAAGAACGACCCGTTCCGCTTGATGGGTTTCGGGCATCGGGTCTACAAGAATTTCGATCCGCGCGCGACCATCATCCGCAAGGCCTGTCACGAGGTGCTTGAAGAACTGGGACAGTCCGATCCGCTGCTGGATCTGGCCATGGAGCTGGAAAAGATCGCCCTGGAAGACGACTACTTCGTCGAGCGCAAGCTCTACCCGAATGTCGATTTCTACTCCGGCATCATCTACAAGGCACTCGGCATTCCGACCAGCATGTTCACGGCGATGTTCGCGATCGGCCGCACAGTCGGCTGGGTCAGTCAGTGGCTGGAACAAAGTGCGACTCCACACCGTATCGGCCGTCCGCGTCAGGTTTATACGGGTGCCGGGGAACGGGATTACGTCAAGATTGAAAGGCGGTAAAAGAAGGATCAAGGAGCAAGGATCAAGGAGCAAGGAAAAGCGGGTTTGCCGTTTTTAATCCTTGCTCCTTGCTCCTTGATCCTTGAACCTTGTTCCTCGTCACTCAAAGAAACAAATCCGGCAACAGCTTCTCCCCCGGCTTGACCGCGTACTGATCCAGATCAGTGATCCCGGCCTGGGCGAGGGCTTCGTCGTCGATGAAGAAGTTGCCGGTGGTGTCGGCGGCTGACTGGGTCAGTATCCAGTGGGCGGCGTCGGCCATTATCTCCGGCTTGCGGCAGTTTTCGGGTTTGACCGCGCCGCCGAGCATGGCCAGGGCGGCGGTTGCAATGACCGTGCGCGGCCACAGGGCGTTGACCCCGATTCCATCCTTGCGGAATTCTTCGGCCATCCCCAGCACGCACTGGCTCATTCCGTACTTGGCCATGGTGTAGGCCAGGTGTGGACCAAACCATTTCGGATCCATGTTCAAGGGCGGTGACAGGTTGAGAATATGCGGGTTGTCGGCCTGTTTGAGGTAAGGATAGGCCGCTTGCGAGCAGACAAAGGTGCCGCGCACATTGACTCCGAACATCAGATCGAAGCGCTTCATCGGCACTTCCGGCGTGGGTGCCAGGTAAATCGCTGACGCGTTGTTGACCAGGATATCGATACCGCCAAAATGCTCGGCGGCCTGCGCCATGGCCGCCGCGACCGCCTCCTCGTCACGAATATCGAGCTTGATCGGTAGTGCCTTGCCGCCGGCCGACTCCACTTCGGCGGCAGCATCGTGAATAGTGCCCGGCAGCTTGGGATGCTTGCGGTCGGTCTTGGCCGCGATCACGATATTGGCACCGTCGCCGGCTGCCCTGAGGGCAATCGAGCGACCGATGCCGCGAGAGGCGCCGGTGATGAACAGGGTTTTGTTCTTGAGCGTGGTCTGCATGATGATGAACCTGGCCTGATGTCGAAAGGGCAGAGGTTATCCTACTCCAGTCACTTCTCTTGTCGGGTATCTGATTCCGGATGCCAGCCATTCAGACAGCGACCGGAATTGCTCCTGACCGGCCAGGCTCTGTTCGAGCGCCACGGCGGGAGCGCCATTGTCCTGGCCCGCCTTGTTTCTGGGAAGCCTGACCCGTCGGTATCAGGTTGACCAGGAGCATGAGGCGGCCGAACAGTTGCTGAGCAATTCGCTGTCGGACTGGTGGCAGCAGGAAGCGCCTGACGGGCGCAGGCGTTACGCTGAACCGGACTGATCGCGTTCGGCGATTTCCTCGATCAGTTCGATCAGGGTATCCAGGCGCTTTTCCGGCTGGAGTGATTCAAGCAGGTTCTGGGCACGTGGACGGTCCAGCGGCAGGATGCTGGCCAGGCCGAAGCTCAAACTGGCGGCATCGTCGGCATCCACATCCAGCTGCGTACCCAATTCACGATGATTGAGAATCTCGCGCATCAGCGACTGCAGCGCCGCGTGGCGGGCAGCAATCGATTCGCCGGGCTGATCATGCAGCCAGTCGACCTCGCCGATCAGCAAGCCGTCGTCGCGGGCCCGGGTCGAGCGAATCAGAAAGCGGCGCTGGCCGCGACACTCGATGCCGAGCAGTCCGTCTTCGAGCGTCGAGAAGTCGGTGATTATCGCCTCGGTGCCGATTCGCGCGTGACCGCCAGCGGCGGACAGATCGGTATCCAGACGCCAGACCACGCCGAAGCCGGTTCCTGCACGCATGCATTCACGGATCATGTCGATATAGCGAGACTCGAAAATGCGCAGCGGCAAGCGACCGCCCGGAAACAGGACGACGTTGAGAGGAAACAGGGGGAGGGTAGAGGTCATTGACGCGGGATCATACTGGTTGGAACATCATCAAGCCGTCAATCAACCCATCCGGGCGGCGTTGCGCTCGGTCAGCGCATCGACAAAGCGCTGGGAAGCGTTACCGAAACCCTGGTTGCTCATGAAGACCACATGATCACCCGGACGAGCAGCTTCGACCAGGTCATTGACCAGATTCTCGACCTGGCTACGCGGTTTTCCGCTGCCTTCGAGCTTGCCGAGCACATCATGTGGATTCCAGTCCATCGCATCCGAGGTTTTCAGCCAGACATGATCGGCGGCGGTCAGGGCATGCGGCAGATCGTCGACATGGTGGCTGCCGCGCATGGTGTTGCTGGCCGGCTCCAGCGCGAGCAGGATGCGCGCGTTGCCGACCGAGCGGCGCAGGCCTTCCAGGGTCAGGCGAATCGCGGTGGGATGGTGGGCGAAATCGTCATAAATCCGGATGTCGTTGACTTCGGCGATCAGTTCCATTCGCCGCTTGACGCCCTTGAACTCGGCCAGGGCTGCGATCGCAGCGGAAGGCTCGATACCGGCGGCACTGGCGGCGGTCACGGCAGCCAACGCGTTGAGCGCATTGTGGCGTCCGCTCAGGTCCCAGCTCAGGGTGCCCAGTGACTGCTCGTTGTGAAGGAATTCCAGCTGATGACCGCTGGGCTCGGTCAGGGCTACTTGCCATGCCATGCCGTCCTGATCGTTGAATCCAAACGGCTGGAGCTGGCTCCAGCAACCCATTTCCAGCACTTCCTTCAGCGCCTGGTCTCCGCCGTTGACCACCAGCGTGCCGTTGCCGGGCACGGTCCGGATCAGGTGATGGAACTGGGTCTGGATGGACTTGAGGTCCGGGTAGATGTCGGCGTGATCGAATTCCAGATTGTTCAGAATGGTGATTTCAGGCCGGTAATGAATGAACTTGGCGCGCTTGTCGAAAAAGGCGGTGTCGTACTCGTCGGCCTCGACCACGAACCAGTCAGCACCGGTTCGGGCCGACAATCCGAAATTGTTCGGAATGCCGCCGATCAGAAAACCGGGCTGCAGCCCGGCAAATTCGAGTATCCAGGCCAGCATGCTTGAGGTGGTGGTCTTGCCATGGGTGCCGGCGACGGCCAGGACGCGGCGCTGGTTGAGATAGTTCTCGCCCAACCAGCGCGGACCGGAGGTATAGGGAATCTGTTCATTCAGAACGTGCTCGACGGCCGGGTTGCTGCGGCTCAGGGCATTGCCGATCAGGACCAGGTCAGGCCGGGTCTTGAACTGATCGGCCGCATAGCCTTCCGTGAGTTCGATACCCAGTGATTCGAGCTGGGTACTCATCGGCGGGTACACGTTTTCGTCCGCACCGGTGACGGAATGACCATCGGCGCGGGCCAGCGCGGCCAGGCCGCCCATGAAGGTGCCACAGATACCGAGAATATGGATTTTCACACGCGCCCCGCCAACGAACTGATGACAAAAAGAGAGACTGACAACAGTATCACGGCGACCAGCAGACCGGTGGAGAACGCGACATCCAGCGCGTGTCGCCAGATATGGGCATCAACGGCCAGCGACCAGAAAAAGCCGGCCAGGAGCAACAGCCCCAGGACGGGCGACGGACCTTCGCCCACCGACAGGGTCAGAGGCAGCGTCAGAACAGACAGCAGGGCGCTGGTGCCGAACAGGGCAGCCACCGTCTGCTGCCAGCGCCCGGCTCTCTGGCGCAGATTCAGTACAATCCAGCACAGGATAAGCGGCAGCACCACGGCCAGGGTCATCAGCAATACCGGCTTCGGATGTCCGTTGCCCGAGGCAAGATTGATCGCGGTGATGATCAGATACAGAACAATACAGGCCAGCAGCGTGGCGCGGTTGGCGGGCAGGTCCTGCGGACCCAGGCGGAGCAGCACGATACCGAACAGGCGGGTAATCAGATCAAGCATGACAATCCCATGGTGAATCAGTCCTCGGACAGCGACGGCAAAGCGACATTGTCACCCGACCAGCGGCTCGATGTCAGTGGGACGATGTGCCCGGTGCCGGTGGTGCGTGCGCGGCAGATGCTGAAGTCCATGAAAGCGGGCGAGGTTCTGGAGGTCATCGCTACCGATCCGCTGGCCGAACTGGATCTGGCCGTGATGTGCGATCACACCGGGCATCGCTGGCTCGGTGCCGGCATGACCGATGGTGTGCTGAGTGCCCGGATCGAGGTTGTCGATCCGGGCAGCGAAACGCCGGCTACTTCAGAGCGTCGACCAGGCGCTGATTGATGTCTTCGATCGACCCGATGCCGTCGACCTCAACCAGCAAACCGCGGGACTGGTAATAGCCGGTCACCGGTGCGGTCTGCTCGCGGTAGACGCTCAGGCGATTGCGGACGACTTCTTCGGTATCGTCGGAGCGGTTTTCCTCAGCCGCGCGCTTGGCCAGCCGCTCGACAATCTGGTCTTCGTCGACGGTCAGGGCCAGGGCTTTCTCGACTGGCAGATCAATGCGCTCCAGCACTTCATCCAGCGCCCGGGCCTGGGCCAGGTTGCGCGGATAGCCGTCGAGGATGTAGCCGGCCTTGACATCGTCGGCACCCAGGCGCTCTTCGATCAGGCCCAGCATCAGCTCGTCGGAGACCAGTTCACCGGCATCCATGGCGTCCCTGGCTTTCTTGCCCAGCGGCGTGCCGGCAGCGACGGCGGCGCGTAGCAGCGCACCGGTGGAAATATGCGGTACGCCCAGTCGATCCTTGAGCAATGCCGCCTGAGTGCCCTTGCCCGAACCGGGCGGGCCGAGAATTACAATTCGCATGTTTTCTGCCAGAAATTCGCAAAAAGGAAACAAGCCGCTAAAAGTACTGGGTGTTGGCGTGAGTGTCAAATGGGAAGGGGTCAATGGGGAAAGGGGAAAGGGGAAAGGGGAAAGGGAGAAGGGGAGAAGGGGAGAAGGGGAGAAGGGGAGAAGGGGAGAAGGGGAGAAGGGGAGGAGGGGAGAAGGGGAGAAGGGGAGGAGGGGAGAAGGGGAGAAGGGGAGAAGGGGAGAAGGGGAGAAGGGGAGAAGGGGAGAAGGGGAGAAGGGGAGAAGGGGCGGCGACGTTCGGGGGCGGATGGATTATGCTACGGGCTGAATTCATGTGATGGTGTCAGATTGATGGGCGGGAAAAATGTTTTGTATGCGCAATCCGGTGGGGTGACGCCGGTGATCAATGCCACGGCTGCGGCGGTAATTGAAACCGCGCGGGCTCACAAGCCGAAGATCGGCAAGGTTTTTGCGGCTCGCAACGGCATCATCGGCGTGCTCCAGGAGCAGCTGATCGATACCTCGAAGTTGAAGAAGGCCGAGGTGGCAGCGCTCAAGCACACGCCCGGCGGTGTGTTCGGATCGTGTCGCTACAAGCTCAAGGGCATGGCCGACAACCGGCGCGAGTACGAACGTCTGATCGAGGTGTTCCGGGCCCACGATATTGGCGTGTTCTTCTACAACGGTGGCAACGACTCGGCCGATACCGCGCTCAAGATTTCCGAAATGGCCCGCGAGCTCGACTTCCCGGTCCAATGCATTGCCGTACCCAAGACCATTGACAACGACCTGGCGGTGACCGACAACTGCCCGGGCTTCGGTTCGGTGGCCAAGTACGTTGCCGTGTCGATCATGGAGGCCAGCCTGGATGTGATGTCGATGGCTTCCAGTTCGACCAAGGTCTTCATCATGGAAGTAATGGGCCGCCATGCCGGCTGGATTGCCGCCGCCGGCGGATTGGCCTGTCGCGAAAAGGGCGATCCGCCGCAGATCATTCTGTTTCCCGAGATTCCATTCGACGAAAAGGCGTTTTCGGCCGCGGTCAAGAAATCGGTCGAGACCAATGGCTATTGCTCGGTGGTGGTGTCGGAGGGCGTGCGTGATGCCAACGGCGAGTTCCTGGCCGACGCCGGGACCAAGGATGCGTTCGGCCACAAGCAGCTCGGTGGCGTCGCTCCCGTGGTCGCCGAAATCGTCAAGAAAAATCTGGGCTACAAGTACCACTGGGCGGTCAGCGACTATCTCCAGCGCTCGGCCCGCCATGTTGCGTCGGCGATGGACGTGGCCCATGCCACAGCCGTCGGCGAGGCTGCCGTCAAGCTGGCGCTGGCCGGCGAGTCCGGCGTGATGCCGGTGATCGAGCGCACCTCCGACAATCCGTATCGCTGGAAAATTTCCACTGCACCGCTGGACAAGATTGCGAATCACGAAAAAAAGATGCCGAAGAAATTCATTTCGCGCGACGGGTTCGGGATCACGCCCGCCTGCAGGACCTACCTGGAGCCATTGATCCGGGGTGAGGATTATCCGCCTTACGGTCGGGATGGCTTGCCGAAGTATGTTCGGCCCGAGTTCAAGTATCTGGACCGCAAGCTGCCGGCTTTCGAGGTTTGATCGGCGTGCTGTCGATTCTGCATGGCCTGCTGGGGATTCTGGTCATCCTCGGCATCGGCATTGCGCTGTCGGAAAAACGCTCGGCGATTGCCTGGCAGACCATCCTGGTCGGACTCGCGCTGCAATTCGCGCTGGCAGTGTTCGTGCTCTGGGTCCCGTTCGGCCAGGTCGTGTTCAATCGCCTGGGCGAGTTGTTCGTCACCCTGATCAGTTTTACCGCCGCCGGTTCCAGCTTTTTGTTCGGCCCGCTGGCCGATGCGGAGAGCTTCGGGTTCGTATTTGCATTCCAGGTGCTGCCGACCATCATCTTCTTCGCCGCACTGATGGCCTGCCTGTATCACTTGGGCATCATGCAGAAGCTGGTCGAAGCGATGGCTTGGGTCATGACCCGGCTGATGAAGGTTTCCGGCTCCGAATCGCTGGCGATGGCGGCGAACGTGTTCGTCGGCCAGACAGAAGCGCCGCTGGTGGTGCGCCCGTTCATATCCGGCATGACCCGCTCGGAACTGTTTGCCCTGATGACCGGCGGCATGGCCACCATTGCCGGTGGCGTGCTGGCCGCTTACGTGCTGCTGCTCGGAGGTTCCGATCCGGCCGAACAGGCGTTTTTTGCCAAGCACCTCATATCCGCCTCGATCATGGCCGCACCGGCCGCGCTGGTCATGGCCAAGTTGATCCTGCCCGAAACAGCCGAGTCTGAAACCGTCGGCACGGTCAAGACCGCGATCGACCGACCTCACGTCAACCTGATCGAAGCGGCAGCCGGTGGTGCTGGTGAAGGTCTCAAGCTGGCCCTGAACGTGGGTGCAATGCTTTTGGCCTTTCTTGCTTTGATCGCACTGATCAACGGCCCACTGGGCTGGCTGGGCAGCATCACCGGTATTGAGGATATGCTGGGCCAGCCACTGAGCCTGGCTCTGATGCTGGGCTGGTTGTTCGCGCCTCTGGCCTTTCTGGTTGGCGTGCCACTGGATGAATGCGTGGCCGTCGGCGGACTGATCGGCCAGAAAATCGTCGCCAACGAATTCGTTGCCTACGTCGCCCTGACCGACATCCAGGTCGATCTCAGCGACCGATCGGTGCTGATCGCCACCTATGCCCTGTGCGGCTTCGCCAACTTCTCCTCCATCGCCATCCAGATTGGCGGCATCGGCTCCATCGCCCCCTCCCGCCGCCCCGACCTCGCGCGACTAGGTATCAAGGCTGTGCTGGCCGGTGCCCTGGTGTCCCTGCTGAATGCGGCCTGGGCCGGAATACTGGTGGGCTAAAGTGCCGGGCGGCGACCCTTGATCTGCCAGCGCCATAGCCATTCAACCGGGCCCTGCGTGAACATCGACAACCACAGGTGGCTGAGGATCAGTTGGGCGAGAAAGAACACCAGAGCAAGAACGACCAGTGAGGTCAGTGACCAATCCGCAAACCACCCCAGCCCGAACCCGTAAAACAGCGGCACGCACACCGCTGAGTGGAGAAGATAATTCGTCAGTGCCATCCGACCGACCGGTGCCAGAGAACGCCGTGTCCAGGCGAGAATCGATACACTGCTTTGCCATAGCAGCACCAGGGTGGCGGCGTAGCCGATCGCCAGCAATGGTGCACCTAAGGCATCAGCGATCAACAAGATCGCGCGCTGAACGGTACCGTCAGGTTCCATCATTATCTCGGCAATGGCGAGCGGCAGACCGAGAGCCAGACCGATCAAAGCGGCAGCCCACAGAATCCAGCGATGCGCACAATCGCGGTGCAGCAGCTGCATGCGGGCGGCGGCTGCTCCGAGGAGAAACATCGCCAGCACCCGCATCGGTCGCAGTCCCTGAACCCATTCGACGAAGACACTGAGGGTCAGATTCAGATTGGCTCGCAGTACCTCCGGGTAACTTCCGCCGGCCAGCGCTGGCACACTGTCCTGCAAAACCCGGGTTGCATACGCACCGCGACCCTGCGGCAGCCCCAGTGCCGGTCCGTAGCCGGTCATGATCGCGACCGCTGTCAGCAATGCCATTGCCCAGGCAACGAGGGTGATCGGTGAGCGGTGAAGAAATGCGGCCAGAATCAGACCGACCAGCGCGTAGAGCAGCAGAATATCCCATGGCCACAGCAGGATCGAATGGGCCAGGCCGATCACCAGCAACCCGGCCATGCGGCGAAGATGCAGCCGGACCGCGCCGTCGCCGACCTTGTCCGCCAGCATCGCGAAGCTGTAGCCGAACAGCAGTGAGAACAGGCTGTAGAACTTGGCCAGAACCAGCACGTCCAGCACCCGGTTGAGCGGCTCGTCCCAGGTTGCCCAGGCCAGCCCGCTTCGACCCTCGCCAGCGATGAACGCGTAGCCGGAAAACACCTGGATATTGATCAGCAGGATGCCGAAAATGGCGAAGCCGCGCAGCGCGTCCAGCGACTCGATTCTTCCATCCGGTCTGCCCATCCGTGGTGTCGGTGCCTGGTTGGTCTTTTCTGACCATAGCGTGATTTGCCGGGTCAATCCAGTCGGAACGATCACTACCCCTCCATGGTCACAGGCGCATGAGTATCCATAACAGAATCGAGAATCTCCGGACAAAGGATTCGAAGGAGCAAGCAATGCGGATATCGGACCCGCCCAGAATCACAGATCCTGCGATCAGCAAAATTGCGATGGCAATTGCCGTTACGAGCGTCATTGCCATGGTAATTGGCACCTTCCTGTCCGCCTCGCCAGCGTATGCGTCCGACAATCAGGGCGACTGGAGCGACCAACTTGCGGCAGCCGTCGAAGAGATCGACCGCGAGATGCCCGGGAACCTGGGTGTCTACATCGCTCATCTGGGTGATGACGCTGAGGTACGCCATCGCAGTGATCGCGACTGGTACCTGGCATCGACGATCAAGATTCCACTGGGGATTGTGTTGCTGCGGCAAGCGGAAAAAGGCGAGCTGTCACTGGCCGAAGAACTGGAACTCGCCGACAGTGATTTCGTCGACGGCTCCGGCGGTTTACTGTGGGAAGATCCCGGCAGGCGCCTGACGCTGGCGGAGTTGAACCAGCGCTCGATTCGCGACAGCGACAGCACGGCCACCGATATGCTGATCCGGCGACTCGGGCCGGAAACCCTGGATCGGGAGTTGCGTGAAATCCTTGGCACTGATCGGTTGGGTCCGATCACGACCATTCTTCAGGTGCGCTATGACGCCTGGGGTGAAGTCCATCCGAAGGTCGAGTCATTGTCGAACCGTGATTTCATCGTACTGAGTACCGAAGATACGCTGGAGGATCGCTATCGCTACCTGCTTGATCGAATCGAGATCGATTCGGATCAGGCCGGCGTTGCCAGCGGTGCCGAGGCGTTCGACAAATACTATGCTCGCGGGTTGAACTCCGGTTCGCTGGAAGTTTTCGGTCGCCTGCTTGAACGACTGGTCAAGGGTGAACTCCTTGATCAGAACCACACCGACATGCTGCTTGGCTATATGGATAGCGTGAACACCGGTGACCGGCGCATCAAGGCCGGCTTGCCGAAAAATGCTCGCTGGGCCCACAAGACCGGCACCCAGATCGCACGCTCATGCAATGTCGGCATTCTCAATCCGGAGCAGCCTGACGCCGCCGTGGTTGTGGCCGCCTGTGCCGAGAACTACGAAAATCTCGGCCAGGCCGAACAGGCCTTTGAAAAGCTGGGCCGTGCGCTGACCGAGGCAGGCCTGGTTTTATAGCGAATCTTCTGAACTGGAAATGTAGAGGGCATCGAGCATCGGGTACTGCCGGGCGGTTCGGGCTGGCCGGGACGATCGGCTTGGGAGAGCCGGTGAGCTTTCTGGCGCTGGGTGCCAACGAATAGGTTCCGGTAGAGCTTGCCAACTTTTCGGGCTTCCTGAATGCTCCGTGCGGTCCGAAAGATGCGGTTGACACTGAAGCGACTTCCGCGCCCCGACCAGCCCGCCCCTCCCAACAGCACCCAATGCAGCAGATTGAGGGTTTGGTAAAGGCAAAAACCCGCACCTTGCAACCACTCGCCGCCGACCACCAAATAACCAGCCGCTCGTGTGGACAAGCTATTGAAGGTGGTTTTCCCAGCCCCGCGCATGCGCTATGCTTGGGCGCAACAGCACTGCGCGGCATTGCCGCGAGAGGCATGAGGATGAAGCCGACCGATACGCGTGACCCCGACTACTTTCACAAGGTTGTCGATTGTCAGTGGGGCTGTCCGGCCCATACCGATGTGCCTGAGTACATCCGCCTGATCGCCCAGGGGCGGTTTTCCGACGCCTACATGGTCAACCGCGAATCCAATCTTTTCCCCGGCATTCTCGGGCGGGTCTGCGACCGGCCGTGCGAGCCGGCCTGCCGCCGCGGGCGTCTCGACGAGAAACCGGTGGCGATCTGCCGGCTCAAGCGGGTGGCGGCTGATCACCGTGATGATATTACTGGTCAACTACCAAAAATTCCCCAGCAGAAGAACGGCAAGAAAGTGGCACTGGTCGGTGCCGGCTGTGCGTCACTGGCGGTCTGCAATGACCTGATGCCGCTGGGGTATGACTGCACAGTATTCGAAAAACTAGGCAAACCCGGTGGGCTGATGCGGACCAATATTCCGTCGTTCCGGCTGCCGGCGCGGGTGCTGGACGAGGAGATCGGCTATATCGTGGACATGGGCGTGGACCTGCGCCTGAACACGCCGGTGGAATCGATGAAGTGGCTGCTGGACCAGGGCTATGACGCGATCTTTATCGGCTCGGGCGCGCCCAAGGGTAAAGAGCTGGATCTGCCCGGTCGCCAGGAAGGTGCGGCCAATATCCATATCGGTATCGACTGGCTGGAATCGGTCGCGTTCAAGCACACCGAGTCGATTGGCAAAAAGGTACTGATCATCGGCGTCGGCAATACCGCAATGGACTGCTGCCGGACCAGCCTGCGTATCGGAGCGGATGAAGTTCGGGTCATGGCGCGCAAGCCACGGGAGTTCTTCAAGGCGTCGGACTGGGAACTGGAAGACGCCGAGGAAGAACAGGTCGAGATCGTCATCAACCGCAGCCCGAAATCGTTCGTGGTCGAGGACGGTCAGCTCAAGGGAATGATGTTCGAGGTGATGGAATATGCGATCGACAAAGGTCGCATCACCGACACCAAGGTAGTCGGTGAGGAATTCTTCGAAGCCGACGATGTGATCCTGGCGATCGGCCAGGAGACCGCGTTTCCCTGGATCGAGCGGGATATCGGCATCGAATTCAACGAATGGGACGAACCGATCTGCGATCGGACCACGTTCGAATCAACGCTGCCCGGCGTGTTCTTCGGCGGCGATGCAGCCTTCGGCCCGGAGAACATTATCTGGGCGGTCGAACACGGCCACCAGGCGGCAATCTCCATCCACAACCATTGTCACGACAAGTCTGTCAGCGATCGGCTGCCGCCGACCATGAACCTGGGTTCGCGCAAGATGGGCATCCACGAGTGGAGCTATTCAAACGCGTTCGAACCGGCTGCGCGGCGCAAGATGGAACATGTACCGCTGACCGAGCGCTTTCGTCAGCTCGATACTGAAGTGGAGCTCGGCTTTACCGCCGAGCAGACTGCTTGTGAGGTCGAGCGGTGTCTCAATTGCGACATCCAGACGGTGTTCGCTGATGAACTGTGTATCGAATGCGACGCCTGCATCGACATCTGTCCCACCCAGTGTCTGACCATAACCGCCAACGGCGAGCAGAGTGAGGTCGAGGCCAGGCTGACCGCGCCGCGCCGGGTGCCGGAACAGCCCCTGTATATTTCTGATGCGCTCAAGCAGACCGGTCGCATCATGGTCAAGGATGAAAACGTCTGTGTGCACTGCGGCCTGTGCGCCGAGCGCTGCCCCACCGCCGCCTGGGACATGCAAAAGTCGTTCCTCGGCATTCCATTGGCCGAAGATCACGACGTCATGCCCCAACGCTGCTCCAAGGCAGCTTCCTGAACCCTGAACCCTAATCTTGTATGTCTCAAACTGATCGCATCAACGATTTCGTGCTCAAGATCGGCACCGTCAACGGCACCGGTTCGGCCAGTGCCAACGGACTGCTGATGAAGGCGCTGTTCCGAATGGGTATACCGGTCACCGGCAAGAACCTGTTTCCGTCCAATATCCAGGGCCTGCCGACCTGGTATGAAATTCGCGCCAGCCGCGACGGCTACAACGCACGGGTCGCCCATGTCGACGTGATGGTGGCGATGAATGCCCAGACCTACGCCCGCGATCTGGCCGAAGTGGGCGAGGGGGGAACGCTGATCTATGACTCGACCTGGCCGCGCGAACGTCTGTTCGATCGCGAAGGTGTGCGGGTGCTTGGCATTCCGCTGGCGAAGATGGTCAACGAGAACTTCGAAGGTTCAAGAATCCGCACGCTGATGAAGAACATCGCCTACGTTGGTGCGTTGTGCGCATTGATGGAAATTGATCGCGCCATCGTGCGCACGCTGCTGGAAGAGACCTTCGCCGCCAAGCCCAAGCTGGTCGAGCCGAACTTCAAGGCGGTGACCCTGGGTTATGACTATGCGGTCAAAAATTTCGACTGCCCGCTGCCGGTGCGCGCCGCGCCGATGGACGGTACCCGCGGCAAGGTCCTGATCGAGGGCAATGTCGCCGCGGCACTGGGCTGTCTTTATGCCGGGGCGACCGTGGGTGCCTGGTATCCGATTACGCCATCAACGTCGTTGATGGACGCGTTCGAGAATTTCTGCGGCAAGTACCGCAAGGACCCGGAGACCGGAGAGAACCGCTACTGCATCATCCAGGCCGAGGACGAGCTGGCCGCCGCGGGCATGGTGATCGGGGCCGGCTGGGCCGGGGCGCGCGCGTTTACGCCGACCTCCGGTCCGGGCATTTCGCTGATGAGCGAGTTTATTGGCTTTGCCTATTACACCGAGATTCCTGCGGTGTTCTTCGATATCCAGCGGGTTGGACCTTCAACCGGCATGCCTACCCGCACCCAGCAGTGCGATGTGATGACGGCGGCCTATGCTTCGCATGGCGATACGCGTCATCCGGTGCTGTTTCCGGCCGATCCGAAAGAGTGTTTCGATATGGCGGTGATGGCGTTCGATCTGGCCGAGCGGCTGCAGACGCCCGTGTTTGTCCTTTCTGATCTGGACATCGGCATGAACGACTGGATGGTCGACGAGATCAAGTGGGACGACGCTTACCGGCCGGACCGCGGCAAGGTACTCAATGATAGTGATCTTGAAAACATGGACCGCTTCTATCGCTACCTGGATCGCGATGGTGACGGAATCGCGGCTCGCACGCTGCCGGGATCAGCCCCCAAGGGCAGTTATTTCGTTCGGGGTTCGGGACACAACCAGTTCGGCGGCTATACCGAAGATGCTGTCGAATACCAGCAGGTCGTTGATCGGCTCTCGCAGAAGTGGGAGACCGCCAGAACCCTGGTGCCAGGTGCCGAGGTGCGCAATGCCAAGCAGCGCAGCGATATCGGCATCATTGCCTTCGGATCGTCGCACGGGGCCACGGTCGAAGCATTGGATCGGCTGGCCGATGACGGTATCGATATCGACTACCTGCGCTTGCGTGCCTTTCCGTTCGGTGATGAGGTTGCGACCTTCATCGAAGAGCATCGAATGGTCTTCGTGCTCGAACAGAATCGCGACGCACAGATGCGCGGCTTGCTGATGCTGGAGCTCGACGCGCCCGCCGACAAGTTGATCTCCATTCTTCACTACAACGGCTTGCCGGTACCGTCGGACAAGATTACCGAAACCGTTTCAGACTACCTTCGACAGGAAGCTGTGGCATGACCTGGATCGCCAAACCGAAAGTTTCGTGGGAAGGCCAGCCGACCAATGAGCTGGGCCTGACCCTGGCCGACTACGAGGGCGGCCTGTCTACGCTATGTGCCGGTTGCGGTCATGACTCGATCACCGCGGCGCTGGTGCGTGCGTTCTGGGAGCTGGCCCTGAGACCTGAGCAGGTCATCAAGCTTTCGGGTATCGGCTGTTCGTCCAAGACGCCGGCCTACTTTCTGTCGGGCTCGCACGGTTTCAACTCGGTTCACGGCCGGATGCCGTCGGTCGCGACCGGTGCCCAGGCGGCCCGGCGCGATCTGATTGCGGTCGGCATTTCCGGCGATGGTGATTCGCTGTCGATTGGCTTCGGTCAGTTCGCCCATGCGGTACGCCGTAATCTCAACGTGCTCTACATCATTGAGAATAACGGGGTCTATGGGCTCACCAAGGGTCAGTTCTCGGCCTCGGCCGACCCCGGCAGCAAGGCCAAGAAAGGACTGGAAAACAAGAACCAGGCGATCGATCCGGTGGCCACGGCAATCACACTCGGTGGCAGCTTTGCGGCCCGTTCGTTTTCCGGCGACAAAGGTCAGCTGGTGCCGTTGATCAAGGCCGGCCTGTCGCATCCGGGTTGTGCCGTGATCGATGTGATCTCGCCGTGTGTGACCTTCAACGATCACGAAGGCTCGACCAAGTCGTATGCCTACACCCGCTCACATCTGCATGCCGTTGTCGAAGCCGATTACGTCCAGTCATCAAGTGAAATCGCGGTGGACTATGCCGAAGGCGAAACCGCCGATGTCACTATGCACGATGGGGCAATGATTAGACTGAAGAAGCTGGCCGATGACTATGACCCCTCCAACCGCGCCGGCGCCCTGGAATATCTCGAACTCGCCCGCGCCAGGCAGGAAGTCATCACCGGCCTGCTGTACCTGAACCGCGACCTGCCGGATTTCCATACCGTCTCCGGTACTTCAAGCAAGCCGCTGACCACCATCGACTTCGAAGACCTCAACCCCGGCTCGGAAGCCCTGGCCGAACTCCAGCGCGGTATGAGGTAGGCTGCTATTGAACTTGTAGGTCGGGCCGACGTGCCCGACGGTCCATGTGGCGCTGCCACCGGATGATGGGTTTGTGGCGACATGATTGTGGCTTGTTGATTGATATGTGTCCAAGAAACGGTCCTTCTGGTGGCAACTGGTTGCCATGACTTGTAGCAGGTTGCTGGAGACTGCATCGGGCATGGTCCCGTCGGGGACGTCGCCCCGACCTAGTGCGCCTGCGAGTGCACTCATTCCGCTCGGTGGAAGTCCGAGCCGGGGTATGCCAAGACCCCGTAGCTGAAGGTAACTGCGTCACTGTGAGGTGGGGTGGAGAGCAACCGGAAGCGAA